>Ed_p1__coassemble_747_pt1 | contig 104537 bp, 85 predicted proteins | sample Ed_p1__metabat2_low_PE_004 | metagenome-assembled genome bin Ed_p1
TCTCACCCTACCTCTGGTGCGCCGCAAACCCGCTCAAATACGTTGACCCAAGCGGAAGGTTTTTATTTGAAAACATTTCAAATTTTAATAGTTACCCTGTAATATCTGTAATGCCTTCAAATTATAAAAATGATAAAGCCTTGCTCAGAGATTATCAAGTTTGCAAACAAGAAAATATGCCAATTGTTTTAGTTGATGATGTCTCAGATTTTGCAAACGCTTTAGCTGATTTACAAAATAGATATATTATGACATCTGTATTTTCAATAAATAGTCATGGAAGTACTGGTAGTTTCTATATAGGTAACGAGCATGTTAATGCAGAAAGTGACTACTCTGTTTTAAGAACTGGATTGAAACATAAAACTGTTTTTATAAATGCATGTAATACGACATTGGATACATATGGAGAAGCAATGATTGAAAATTTTTCTATAAAGACAGAATCTACAGTAATTGGGTCTAAGCATCCAATCCTATCTGGATATAAATATGATGGTAGCCTAAATCTGAATTACCATAAGTCCATTCCTCTAAAAAATAATAATTCAAACAAATATATGATTTCTTCAGAAGGTACGGAAGCAGAGACTATAACAAACTTACGAATGACAAAGAAAGATATAATTTGGGATGAAAAAATTTTTATACCATTTAAATCTCCAATAAAATGAAAAATTTTTATAAGGTACTATTATCAATACTACTGATATCTAACATATCATTTATTATTGTTTCCTGTTCTTCGAAATCAAAGGAAAGGGAACAGGTCAGTAGTGTTTCTGTTTCGCAATCGAGGTATTTGAATAGCGACACAAATAATACCTCATTAGATACTATAATTGCGGAATTGGAAAAGGCTAAACAAAATGCAGATGATACTGTATTATGGAATTTATCGGGTAAGGAGATTAAATTCTATAAATATGGTGATATTCTGTATCGTCGCATTGTTTCTAATCTGGACAAGTGGACTGTTTCTTTAAAGTCGGGGAGGGCTGATTTGCCGAGAGTTTATGATTGTTATATGCGAAATGATACAGTGTTGGAAGTAATGAGGGAATATTCCTGTTGCTCTCTTGTTATGACTGAGGTGTTTGTCAAAAATAAAAAGCATTCTAATTTCAAAATTATCAGATATAAAGGTAAGTTGGAATATGAAAATTTTGATAATTTAATTGGGTGGATTGATAAACATAAAGGAGATTCAAAAGCAGAAGTTGAGGGGCTCTACGACCATTGGGGTATGTATGAGGGTATTGTTGATGTTTATATTAAAGAGGATGATAATATTATAAATTATATTATTGGGGTATGTAATGATACTATATTTAGAAGAGTTGTAGAATATCCCAAACACCTGGAGTTGGAATGCGGAGTGGCTTTTAATCAGTATGTTGAGATTTATGATTCTTCAAATGAAGCAAATACGGAAAATTTATCTGAGATTATCCAAAGCAGACTAAATAAAGAATTATTTGCAAGTATTGAGGTAAAGCCGAATAAGAAGCGTGCGATAGTAAAAGTAGAGGTTAATGCTGATGGAACAGTTAGAGGAGCTAAAGTTATACGAAGCGTACACCCCGTTTTTGATGCGGAGATTGAGCGTGTGTGCAAAGAATTGGCAAGGCTTGACGTAAAGAGACAAAATGGCAGAATTGTGCCTTATTCAATATGTATTCCTGTATATTTTGTCAAATAATTTGAAACAATTAAAAATTTTAGGGCAAGATGAAACGAGTAGTCATTTTAATAGTAGTTGTTGTCGTTGCTTTAACATCAATGATAGTGTATTCAAAAATCAGTCGAAAATCAACCGTTGATTTGATTGAGGTTAAAAGTGTTGATTATTGCATAGACATTAGTCAAAATAAACGAGATGGCAAGAATAATTTGCTAAAGGTTAGAATTTTTGAGATAACAAATTTTCAGGATAAAGATATCTGGTTAAAGTTAAAAAGAGATACAGCAGATTACTCATTAAATGACTTATTTGATGAATATCTAAAAATTAATAGAGGTATGAAGTATCACATGGCTACAGATGCTAACACATCATTAGGAAACAGATATGCTTTAGATTCCAGAATGGAGTTGATTATTGCTCCCAAAAAGAAGTTCAAGGTCATTGTTTATCAAAGAATAGGAGATGAATATTCGGCATCAGAAAAATTAAATATAAATAAAATAGATAATAACAGGTTTAAGAAACATATTGCTACTTTTTCAGCAGATGAGTTTTATTCTTATCGAGATAGCATTTTTGCTCCAATAAACAAAAAATTCTTCTTTCCTTATGATGAATTGGTTGTTCCAGTTGAATGCTTTTTCAATTGAATGATTTTGTTCTAATTTTTTCGCAAAAATGAAAAAGAAAAGGATTATAGTTTTGGGAATATCGTTCCTAATAATGCTTGTTACATTATGGATTAATGATTATTTGTCTTATAAAAGACAAATTGGCGATACTCGTTTTATCTTGTAAAAACTATGGCTAATAACGACGGAAAAGAATTGACAGGACACATTACTATCGACAAGGACAGGTTCCCTGTAGATTCGGCAATATACATGGGTCCGAAAACGCTGATGACCGTTGAATATTGCGGAAATTACATTTACAGGAACGGCAAATTGGAGAGGATTCTAAACGACTACGGCTACTATGCCGACGGAGCATACCATTTCAATATCACTGACTATCAGGGTAATATCAGGGCTGTTATAAGGGAAGACGGCACATTGGAAGAAACAAGCAGTTACTATCCATACGGAGGTCTGATGGGTAGCGGAAGCATATTTCAGACCGTTTTATGATTTATCCTGTTTTAGGGTTTTCTGTTCGGGACTTTGACAGTAGAGAACTTGTTATACGGACTTTAGTTCGTTGGTATAAGAAAAACATAAAGCGTGGTTGCAGTGTTAGTGAAACAGTATTGGCTGAAAAAGAATGCAAGGTTGGATTATATGATCCAGCATTCTTTAAAGAGGCTCATTTTTTTGAAAAAAATGAAGATGGCTATTACTTATTTCAAATGTATAAATATTACAAGACAACAGATTCTGTTCGCAAAAAATTTATTCCATTTCCATTTTTTAGCAATCAACCTGATAGTATAAAGGAAAAATGGAGATATAAAGATTAGTTTGTATTTTGGGTATTCTTTGTTGTAGAAAAGAATACCCAAAAACAACACTGGAAAAATGGCGGTTTTACATCCGTTTCGTAAGCATGATAACATAATTTATATATAGACAAACACCTTGACACTTGCTGCTTGATTCTCTAAACCCAAAAAATCTGCGAAATTGCTTTTTTCTGAAATTTGTTTGCATTATCTTCGCAAAATATAGATAATTAAAACAATGAGAATAGTTATACAACGCGTACGCCAATCATCAGTATCCATTGGAGGCACGGTAAAGTCTTCGATAGGCGCCGGTATGATGATACTGGTAGGAATCGAAGGCGATGACACAGCAGCCGACATAGAATGGCTGGTAAAGAAAGTTACAAACCTCCGCATCTTCGATGACGAAAACGGCGTGATGAATAAATCAATACTTGATGTAGGCGGTGAGATATTGGTAATCAGCCAGTTCACTCTCCACGCATCAACAAAGAAAGGCAACCGCCCGTCGTATATTAAGGCAGCGCGTCCGGAAGTTGCAATTCCGCTATATCGTGCATTCATAGATGAGTTAAACAAGCACTTGCCAAAGGCATGCGGGGAAGGCGAATTTGGGGCTGATATGCAGGTTGAACTTATTAACGACGGACCTGTTACTATTATTATTGATACAAAACTAAAAGAGTAATGACTATAGCAGAGGCGCAAAGCATTGTTGATGAATGGATAAAGAAGTACGGCGTTCGCTATTTCAGCGAACTGACAAATATGGCAGTGCTTACTGAAGAAGTTGGCGAAGTTGCAAGAATAATTTCCAGAAAATACGGAGACCAATCATTTAAAGAATCCGACAACAAAGACCTTGGAGATGAACTTGCCGACGTTCTATGGGTGCTTATTTGCCTGGCAAATCAAACTGGTGTTGACCTGACTGACGCTTTTGAGAAAAATTTGAGAAAAAAAACAGATCGCGACAAGACAAGACACATTAACAACGAAAAACTAAAAATTTAAATATATGGAATCAAACATTCAAGACAAGTACACAAAGGTACTTAATGAAAGCACAGTAACTGAATGCGACAACACTGTTGCTGCTGAATTGCAGGAAATTCTTGCTAAGCACTTTGACGAAAACAACAACGTTGAAGTTTACAAACAATGCTTCAACGCAATCGACCTTACAGCCTTGAACTCAACAGATACTGTTGAATCAATTACAAAAATGGTTGAGCGAGTTAACGCTTTTGAAAGCGAATACCCAGAATTGCCAAACGTTGCCGCAATCTGCACTTATCCAAACTTTGCAGTCGTTGTAAAGGGTGCTTTGGAAGTATCAAATGTAGAAGTTGCTGTAGTTGCCGGTGGATTCCCTTCATCTCAAACTTTCCAAGAGATAAAGACTGCTGAATCTTCTTTGGCTGTTGCCGACGGTGCAACAGAAGTTGACATTGTTCTTAACCTCGGTCTTTTCTACGCTGGAAACTACGAAGAGGCTTGCGACGAAATTGCAGAAATAAAAGAAAGTATCCGCAACGCCCGCCTGAAAGTTATTCTCGAAACAGGTGCATTGAAGACAGCGTCCGACATTAAAAAGGCTTCTATTTTGTCAATGTACTCTGGTGCTGACTTCATAAAGACCTCAACAGGTAAGGTTTATCCTGGTGCTACTCTTGAAGCCGCTTATGTTATGTGTAAATGCATCAAGGAATACTATGACAAAACAGGAAATATGGTCGGTTTTAAGGTTGCTGGTGGCGTTTCTTCTACTGATGATGCCGTTAAGTACTACACTATCGTTAAGGAAATTCTTGGCGAAAAATGGATGAACAACAAATACTTCCGTATCGGAACTTCTCGTGCCGCTAACTATATACTTAGTTCTATTGTTGGCAAGGAAGTGAAATTCTTCTAATTAATCACAGTTTTAAGTAAAAAGGGATTGTGTCAAAATAATTGATGCAATCCCTTTAAATTATGTCATTGTCTGGCCTGCTACCTCTTGCCGGTTATAATAGCCTTAATATCATTCAGTTTGTTTAGAGCCTCCATAGGAGTGAGATTGTTGATATCTATGTTAAGTATCTCATCCCTTACCTGACTTAGAACTGGGTCATCCAACTGGAAGAACGACAGTTGCACTCCTTTTGACTCACCCAGATCCGAAAGACTTTTATTGATACCTTCCCGCGCATTGGCGGCTTCAAGTTGCTTTAAAACCTCATTTGCTCGCTTGACGATTGTCTGCGGAAGTCCTGCAAGTTTGGCTACATGAATACCGAAACTATGCTCACTGCCGCCCTTAACGAGTTTTCTAAGAAATACAACCTTACCGTCAATCTCCTTAACGGAAACGTTATAATTGCTAATCCTCTTGAACAACTTTTCCATCTCGTTCAACTCGTGATAGTGCGTTGCAAACAGTGTCTTTGGATGGAATTTTCTATGTTCGTGCAGGTACTCCACAATAGCCCACGCAATGGAAATACCGTCGTAAGTACTTGTACCCCTTCCGAGTTCATCGAAAAGCACAAGGCTGCGCTCACTTATATTGTTAAGGATAGAAGCAGCCTCATTCATCTCAACCATAAACGTTGATTCACCAAGAGAGATATTGTCGGAAGCACCAACGCGGGTAAATATCTTGTCAATAATGCCTATTTTAGCGGCATCTGCCGGCACAAAGCAACCAATTTGGGCAAGTAGTACAATCAACGCCGTTTGACGCAACAATGCTGATTTACCAGCCATATTAGGACCGGTAATGATGATTATCTGCTGAGAATCATTGCTCAACTTGACAGAATTGCTGATATAAGCCTCATCAATAGGCATCTGAGTTTCAATAACCGGGTGACGCCCTTCCTTAATGTCTATCGTCAACGAATCATCAACAATAGGGCGGTTATATCTGTTTTCGAGCGAAACACGGGTAAACGACAGCAGACAGTCTATTCTCGCTATGAGCGAAGAATTCAACTGAATTGCCGGAATATACGAGGATATAGCCGCTATCAGGTCATTGAAAAGACGGGTCTCTATTGACAAAATCTTATCTTCCGCACCAAGTATCTTTTCCTCATATTCCTTCAGTTCTTGAGTGATGTACCTTTCTGCACTGACGAGTGTCTGCTTTCTTATCCACTCTGGTGGAACTTTATCCTTATGGGTATTCCTTACTTCTATATAGTATCCGAAAACATTGTTATAAGCGATTTTAAGGCTTGGAATACCTGTCCTTTCGCTCTCCCTTTGCTGGATATGCATAAGGTAATCCTTGCCGGAATAAGCAATGTCTCGGAGTTTGTCAAGTTCGTCATCAACTCCCTCACGGATAACGTTACCTCGATTGGTGGCGTTAGGTGCATCAGGGTTCAACTCCCGCTCTATTCGGTCGCGGATAGTTGCACACGCATTCAACTGGTCACCAAAGGATCGGATAACGGGATTGTCTGAATTTTCGCAGTATTCCTTTATCGGAGCAATTGCTTTCAAGGCATTTTTCAACTGCACTGTTTCTCTCGGAGAAATACGCCCTACAGCAACCTTTGAAACAAGCCTCTCCATATCACCAATAACCTCCAAATGCCGCTTGAGCAACTCTCTTCCCTCACTGTCCTTAAAAAAGTACTCAACAACATCTAAACGGTCTGTAATCTGCTTGACATCCTTCAATGGAAAAAGTATCCACCGCCTTAGCATACGCGCTCCCATAGGGCTTACAGTGCGGTTAATAACGTCAAGCAGGCTCTTGCCTTCCTCATTCATCGGGTTGACAAGTTCAAGGTTGCGGATAGTAAACCTGTCAAGGCGGACAAATTTCTCCTCCTCGATTCGAGAAATAGCGGTTATATGCCCAATTTGTGTATGCTGGGTAATGTCGAGATAAAAAAGAATAGCACCGGAAGCAACAATGGCGTTTTCCATATTGTGAATACCAAAGCCCTTCAAACTGCTGGTTTCAAACTGTTTAAGAAGTCGCTCTTTAGCCGTTTCTACGGTAAACATCCAGTCATCTAACTCGTATGAAAGATATTTTGCCGTAAAGGAATTTTCCAAACGCTTTTTGCAAGAGCGCTCAACGAGCAACTCTTTCGGAGAGAAATTGGCAAGCAACTTGTCAATATAATCGATAGTTCCTTCTGCTGTCACAAACTCACCTGTGCTGATATCCAAAAACGCAACTCCGCACGACTCCTTGCCAAAATGAACCGCTCCAAGGAAATTGTTTTCACGGTAGTCAAGCATATTGCCGTTGATTGCAACGCCTGGTGTAACCAATTCTGTAATACCGCGTTTAACAAGTTTCTTCGTAGTTTTCGGATCTTCCAACTGTTCGCAGATAGCAACCCTTTTCCCGGCACGGACAAGTTTTGGCAAATAAGTATCCAAAGCATGGTGCGGAAAACCTGCCAGCTCGATACTCTGGCCAGGACCATTTGCTCGCTTTGTCAACGTTATTCCCAAAATCTCAGACGCTACGATAGCATCCGTAGAAAAGGTTTCATAGAAGTCGCCGACGCGGTACAGCATGATTGCATCGGGATGCTTTTTCTTCATCTCGAAAAACTGCTTCATCAGCGGTGTTTCAACTATTTTATCTGCCACAGTTTTAAATTTTACGTTTTATGCAAAGGTAGCATTTAATTTCCTTTCTTAGAAAACTTTTTGCCGATGGCAACCAGATAAATGGAATTATCTTTGACAAAATTGCCTGTTTAATTAGATTTGCTAACATCATCAAAACCCCATTTATTGCAAAATAAGATGATTTACAACCTCGTTTTTGTCATAATAAGGTAGTTTGTAACCACATTTCTTGCAAAATAAGATGATTTGAAAACCCATTTTTATCATAATAAGGTAGTTTAATTAAATTATTTTATTTATATTTGCAACGTAAACTATTAAATATATGATAGATAGGCGTACAATAGAATTAGTCTTGTCAGAGCAAATACAAGAACTGGAAGTAAAGGCATCTTCTTTCCGCTGTAAAAGAAAAGAAGAATCATTAGTAAATCTCAATAGCAACCTTGCCCAGGTTGTTATTGGAGTGCGTCGAAGCGGAAAATCAACACTATGCTTCAATGTTTTGCATAACTCTGGAGTAAAATATGCTTATGTGAATTTTGACGATGAACGCCTTGTTGATGTTAAAGCGAAAGACCTTAACGACATTCTTGAAGTACTGTATAAAATAAATGGCAATTTCACCCACCTATTTTTAGATGAAGTGCAAAACGTTCCAGGTTGGCATCTTTTTGTAAACCGACTTCTCCGTCAGGGAATGAAAATAATAATCACTGGTTCAAACGCAAAACTTCTAAGCGGAGAACTTGCCACACACTTAACAGGCCGACACAATTCTATAGAACTGTATCCTTTCTCTTTTAGCGAATACTGCGACTATAAAGGTATCAATACAACCCTTTTAACCACACAATTGGAAGGACAAAGGAGGGCTCTTTTTGATGAGTACATAAAGCAAGGTGGGTTTCCCGAACTGCTTATAGAAGAAAACAGCAAACAGTATGTAAGCAACTTGGTTGATGACATAATAAACAGAGACATTCAACAAAGACACAAAATCAGATTCTTTTCTGCTTTCAGCAAACTATCGCATCATTTGCTAAACATAACACCTTCAATTATATCAATCACGGAACTGACAAAACTTTTTGGCTTTGGCACACCACAAACCACTAACAACTACATAAATTATTTGAAGCAAGCATACTTATTGGTTGGTCTGAACAAATATTCAACAAAAAGCAGACAAAGAATTACCGACGAAAAAGTATATGCTATAGACGTTGCCCTAATGGATAAACGGACAAATGCCTTCACTGGAGAAAACGTTGGATGGAGGCTTGAAACAATAATATATATCGAATTACTTAGAAGATCAAAAAAAGAAGGCTGCGATATTTTTTACTATAAGAAACATCCTCGCGCTAAAGAGGTGGATTTTGTCGTATGTAAGGGCAACAGAATAATACAAATGTATCAAGTTGCATATAACATAACAAATGCTAAAACCAGAAAAAGAGAGTTAGAATCGCTTATTTCAGCTTCAGAAAAAACCGGTTGTAAACAACTGTTTCTAATCACAGACTTTGAAAGAGAAACTGTAAAAGAAGAAAATTATACAATACAAATAATACCTGCGTACGAATGGTTGCTACATTAAAAGCATAGTTTTAATTATACATTTAAAATTCATCCGTTCAAACATGGCGGACATATTTGCAATGTGTCTCTACATATAGCTGATATTCAATATATTGGATAATATTCGCCGTAGGGACACTTATCCAAAGCGTCCGCTATTGCAGAATCAAAAACATTTAAATTTGCGGGCTGAAAGCCTAACGGTTCTCCAGCCTGGGCAGCGCCCCAAGAAAGCATCACCCCACCAAAAGCGCTCTGTAGGAGCAAGGAATTTTATTGATATTATGTGTGAATAGGGTGACCTCAAAGTTTTATGACTTCTGGGCCACCCTATTTATTGTCTATTAGATTTTATTTTAGAAACTATATCTTAATCCGAGTGATAAAGTTATTGTTTTACGAGTATAATATTTTTCCAAGAATGGGAACTGCGCTCGGAACATGTAAGAAAAGTGCTTGCCTGTTTCCAACGCAACCTCTGCTACTGCTCCTGCATTGAATCTATCACCAAAATTACCAGAAATTTTATCCTTATACACTTCATCATTATGATTGTTAAAATAATCATAATAATACTTTTTTCCTGCCAACAATTCCTGCAAATAAACTCCTGCACCAAAACGCATTCCCAAACCTTCTGAAATAGAGAATCTGTAACTTGCTATAACAGGAATATTTATACCAAAGGTCCTGTTCCATTCCGAATGGTTGCTATAAAATTGATATTCAGAAGAGTTTGGATAAAACGAACCTGGATGTGAATAACCATCTGTTGTTGCTCCATTATTAATAAATCTGAACTCCAATTGTGGCGTCAGGCTCCAATGGGAATTAAAGTTAATCTCATAACCGGCACCTATAAAAGCGCCACCACCCCAGCCGTAACTTTGGTCTGATGAAATAGCAGCTTCCTCACATAGATGCGAAATAGAGCCACCTGCGTATATATTCCATCGGTTCTGCGAATTGGCACTAAACACTAACGCCAACAACATAATTAGTGATAAACAAATTTTCTTCATAATTTAATTTTTAAATAATTGATTATAAACAATTTAAATGTATATCTTAAAATATTCTTTAAATTTCACCTACAAAAATATACTAATAAATTTTATTTTTTACTACACAAAAGTGTAAAAATAAACAAGTGATGTATTTTTACACTTTTGTGTAGTAAAAATGAAAACTAAATAAAATAATTGAATAGAACTACTTTTATTTAAAGAAAAATATAATTATGTTTGCAAAATATAATAAAACACTTTATTAGTTTAACTTATGTCACATTTTAGAAATATACAAATAACGGGAGTTTCAGACGATTCTTACAAAGATATTGAAAGTTTTATTGACTGTGTTAAAGCAACATCAAGACTAACATACAAAAGCATTTATATAGTAGATTTATTCAAACAAAATTTTCTTTATGTATCCAATAATGCTTTATTTTTCTCAGGACATAGTCGTGAGGAAATAGAAACGCTTGGTTTTGATTTTCTAATTAAAAACGTTCCACCTGAAGACTTGAATAAAATTTCAGAAATTAACGACAAATCAATAGAACTCATACGCTCAATACCTTTAGAAGATCGTATTAATATTACATTTGTTGAGTCTTATAAGATTATAGACAAGGAAACTAAAAAAATACGCTTTTTCAATCATCAAGCAACACCTTTAAAACTTTCCTCAACGGGTGATTTGTGGCTTTTACTATGCGTTGAATCTATTCCAACAATAGGTACTGTTGATGACGTTATTGCATATTCTATGGACTACACTAAAATATGGAAATACGACAGTAACAAAAAAAATTGGAATGAAACAGAATGGCCTACATTAAAAAAAATTGAAAAAGAAATTTTAAAAATGAGTGCAATGGGATTTAGTATTGATAGAATAGCAATGGAACTCCATCTATCTTGTGACACTATAAAATTCCACCGCAAAGAGATATTTAAAAGATTCGGTGCAAAAAGCATAAATGAGGCTATTAACGCCGCTTCTACTTATAGAATGATATAACATTAAGGGGCTGCATCTTTTCGATACAAGCCCCAATGTATAAACAATCACATTATAGTTATTAACAATATTAACAACAAATATTTATCTAATAATCACCTTATTAACAAATCTATCACCAGAGTTATAAACAACTTCTAACAAATAAATTCCGCTCTTTGCACCGATAGTAACAGAGCCTTCTGATATTTCTATTTTTACAATGCGTCCTGACATATCGTATGCCTTAACTGAAGAAATATTATTAGAATCTAATAGACCTACCGTTCCGTTAATTGCAACATTACTAACAACTCCCCTACTAACCTCAGTATCTGATATTCCTCCTAAATTCCAATTACTGCCAAGCCAGGTAAATTTTTCTTTCAGGTAATTTTTATAAGTAACCTTATCCTGCTCATAATCAGCATTTCCATACTTATAATTCCAGCGTCGTGCATCACATAAGCAGGCATCACCTATGCTTGATATATAGTTGTCAATAAAACTGTTTATACTTGTCAATATGTTTGGACTATATACTTTCCATAATTCCCTTACCTTTTCTTGAAAACACGGAAATTTTGCGATTTCACCTATCCAACTCTGTCCGAATTGAGGATATTCGTAAATGAACAAATCTCTACTTCTACGGAATGAATTACCAAAATCCCAGACCGGACCAAAGATTAATTTTTTATCTGCTCCCAAGTCTTTATGAATATAGCAACTGCCATGGAAGGACTCTGCATTGTCAACAATTTCATTAATAATATAAAATCTTGCAAGAGTATCAATATCTATATATCTCTCCCATTCAACACTGTTTTTATCCCTGTTATAAATGGATTTGTCAGTGTTAGTAACTAAGTTTATAAGATAATCTCTCTGAACTGTTGAAAGAATTTCCGGAGTGTGGTAAGTAAATCTCAACTTTTCGCCATTTCCCTCTGTTATAACCACTTGCTCGTTTGAATCATAGTTATCAATCTCAATAAGCCAGCCACCGGTTACCAAATTTGGGTCTGTTTGGTTATCCAACTGCTTGTTAATATCTACTCTTTCACTGTCAACACGGATATGCTCGGTAAAGAAATAAAGACCCCTGTAATCGCCGTTGATAACAAGTTCAACAGGGACATAGGCAGGAGTATATTTCATCTCAAAAATCTTGCTTAACTCAAAACCTACAGGCACGCGTAAAAATCCCAAATCATCATCTGCCGCAGCAAGAAGCACAAAATTCTTGCTCTTGTTCAATCCCAAAACAGATATACCCATATTCAACTTAACGCGGTATGGCTTTTTCTCAAAATCATTCCATGTATAGTTGCCTCTCCCCCTGATTCTCATATCAATAGGCATTGAAGCACTACCCATGTCGGAGTATCCTGGAACGCCATTTGACTGTATATAAAAAGTAGCATTTACGTATGAATCCTTGGAAACAATATCTTTTCCATCCAAGGTGTTGATAAACAAAACAGGCATCTTGCCCGAATAACCAGCCACTCTCTCATTGGCAGGCAGAACGGATACATTAACCATAATGATTAATGCAAAAAGCAGTAAAATCTTTTTCATTATATCTTATATTTTTATAGTTATCAACAATTAACACACTCTTGTTAATAACCAAATTATTTTATTGATTTTAAGGCAAATAAATTGTGTACAATATGTTTATAAAACGGTTAGTTTACAATTTTACTGCATGGCGGAGTGTTAAAAAGAAGTTCCATATAACTATACCGCCGGTTATAGAAACGTTAAGCGAATGCTTGGTACCATATTGCGGTAATTCAAGGCACACGTCAGCCTCATCAACGGCAACCTGAGAAACACCTTTGACCTCATTGCCAAGAATAACTGCATACTTTCCGCTTTCACTAATCTCAAACTCAGTAAAATCTACGCTTCCGTTAACCTGCTCTATTGCACAAACTTTATATCCACTGCTTTTTAACTTATTTATAACGCTCAGTGTGTCAGCAGAATATTCCCAATCAACAGAATCTTCCGCACCAAGTGCCGTCTTGTGAATATCAGGATTTGGAGGAGTCGCTGTTATACCACAAAGATATATCTTTTCAACGCGGAAAGCATCCGACGTTCTGAAAATAGAACCTATATTATTAAGGCTGCGAATATCTTCGAGAATAACCACCAGAGGAATTTTGTCAAGAGAGTGATATTCTTCACAATCCACCCTCTCCAGTTCAAGCATTGTCTTTTTCTTCATATCTATCTGTTTGTCAAGCAAAATTAATACTTTTTATTCATTATTCAACCCTATTACAAACAACTAAAGCAATTCTCTTAAATAATTGGTTGGTACATTTCGGAAATTAAGCCATAACAGAACAATTATACATAATATCTTTGCTGTGATTTTTACCCTGTTTATCCATTTACAAACATTGTTAGTAACTTGTTAAATATCCACAAACAATTATTTGAAAAAAACTAATAAATAAATTTGGATATATAACTGTCAGCAGAGTATGGAATTTATTAATAAAAAACAAAATAAGTTAGCACAAAGTAATTATCAACCAACAAACAACGTTTTCAACAGAAAACACTATAAATAAACGCATAAATTTATTAACTTTGCCAATTATTTACAACTTGTTGATAAAAATGCTATAATCCTATATTTCAGTAAGATTATATGTTGATAACTATATCAATTCTATCAATAAGAGTAAAATAACTTTTAAAGCAAGAAAACAGGCAAAAAGTTACTACGGATACTAACAGCCTTATATAAATAACATTAAACTCTTTTTTAAAAAAAGAAAAAATAAAATATATACTATGATTGTCGATAAAGGTTATATCGATGCCCCTATTGAAGAGGGTATTGATTTGGTAAAAGAGATTAAGCGACTGAAAGAGGAAAAGAATGCAATCATCCTTGGTCACTACTATCAGCGTGATGAAATACAGGAAATCTCTGACTATATTGGAGACAGTTTGGCATTGGCTCAGGTAGCAGCGAAAACCGATGCCGACATCATAGTTAGTTGCGGTGTTAACTTTATGGGTGAAACAGCGAAGATTCTTTCTCCGCAGAAAAAGGTTCTTGTGCCTGACACTAATGCGGGTTGCTCCCTTGCCGACAGTTGTGATGCTGTTGAGTTTGAAAAGTTCATTAAGGCAAATCCTGGTCACATCGTTATCAGTTATGCCAACACCTCGGCTGAAGTGAAGGCTCTGACGGATATTATTGTGACTTCTTCAAATGCCTGCCAGATTGTAAACAGTCTTCCAAAAGATCAGCCTATAATATTTGGACCAGACAGAAACTTGGGAGGATATATCAACAGCCTTACCGGAAGAAATATGAAACTTTGGGACGGTGCCTGTATAGTTCACGAAAAATTCAGCATTGAGAAACTTGTTGAATTGAAAAAGCAATATCCGCAAGCAAAGGTGCTTGCTCACCCTGAATGCAAGAAGAGCCTGCTCGCCCTTGCCGACAAGATTGGTTCAACGAAAGGTTTGCTCGACTATGCAGTCAATAGTGAGTGCAAGCAGTTCATTGTTGTAACAGAATCTGGAATTTTATACAAAATGAAAGAGGCATGTCCGGATAAAGAGTTTATCCCTGCTCCGCCAGATGACAGCACTTGCGGTTGCAATGAATGTGCATTCATGAGATTGAACACATTGGAGAAACTTTATAACTGCCTCAAATATGAGCAACCGGAAATCGTTATAGATGAAGAGTTGTGCAAAAAGGCAAGAAAGTCAATCGACAATATGCTTGACCTTTCAAAAAAACTTGGTTTGATAAAATAAAAGAAAAAATAAGATATGGAGTATAATCACAAAGAGATAGAGAAGCGTTGGCAACAGTATTGGAAAGACAACGCAGTATATAAAACAGAAATTAACAGCGACAAGCCGAAATTCTATGTTCTTGACATGTTCCCTTATCCATCAGGAGCAGGTCTTCACGTAGGTCACCCACTTGGTTACATCGCTTCTGACATATATTCCCGCTATAAAAGATTGCAGGGATTTAACGTTCTTCACCCTATGGGATATGACTCTTACGGTTTGCCGGCAGAGCAATATGCAATCCAGACAGGTCAGCACCCTGAAGTAACAACAATAAAGAATATCAACAGATATAGAGAGCAGTTGGACCATATCGGTTTCTGCTATGACTGGGACAGAGAAATCAAGACATGTGACCCGGAATATTACAAATGGACACAATGGGCATTTATCAAGATGTTTAATCATTACTATGATAATGACAAATGCAAGGCTATGCCTATTGAAGATCTTGAAAAGGAATTTTCTGCTAACGGTACAAAGAATATCAATGCTGCTTGCGGTGAGGAACTGACATTCACAGCAGAAGAATGGAATAGCAAAGATGAAAAGAAAAAAAGAGAAATACTAATGAACTATCGTATCGCTTATATTGGCAATACAATGGTTAACTGGTGCCCTAAGTTGGGAACAGTTCTTGCAAACGATGAAGTTAGTGAGGGCGTTTCTATTCGCGGTGGTTATCCTGTTGAGCAGAAAGTGATGCGTCAATGGTGTCTTAGGGTTTCCGCATACGCACAGCGTCTTCTTGACGGTTTGGATACTATAGACTGGACTGAATCGTTGAAGGAAACACAGAAAAACTGGATTGGCCGTTCAGAAGGTGCTGAAATGAATTTCAAGGTTGTTGGTAAGGATTTGATTCTTGAAATATTTACTACTCGTGCCGATACTATTTTTGGTGTAACATTCATGGTTCTTGCTCCGGAAAGCGAATATGTTTCACAACTTGTGACAGCAGAGCAAAAAGAAGCCGTTGACAATTATTTGCAGGAAATCAAGCATAAGACAGAAAGAGAGCGTCTTATTGACAAGAAAGTAACAGGCGTCTTCTCTGGCTCATACGCAATAAATCCTTTGACAGGTAAAGAAATTCCTGTTTGGATTAGTGATTATGTATTGGCTGGTTACGGAACTGGTGCTATTATGGCTGTTCCTGCTCATGATAGCCGTGACTATGCTTTTGCTAAGCATTTTAATTTGCCTATCATTCCGCTTATCGAAGGTTGTGACGTTTCAGAAGAAAGTTTCGACGCTAAGGAAGGTAAGATGATCAATTCGCAAGGCGTTGAATTGAACCTTAACGGTATGGAAGTTAAGGACGCTATTGCGGCAACAAAGAAATTCATAGAAGAAAAGGGTATAGGTAAAGTAAAGGTAAACTTCCGTCTCCGTGACGCTATTTTCAGCCGTCAGAGATATTGGGGTGAGCCATTCCCTGTTTATTATAAAGATGGCGTTCCTTACACTGTTGAGGAAGATAAATTGCCATTGCTGTTGCCAGAAGTGGATAAATTCTTGCCTACTGAAACCGGAGAGCCTCCATTGGGACGTGCTAAAAACTGGAAAACTGTAGAGGGTTATCCTTACGAACTATGCACAATGCCTGGATTCGCAGGTTCTTCTGCATATTATTTGAGATACATGGATCCTAAAAATTCAAATGCTCTTGTTTCTAAGGAGGCAAATGAATATTGGAGAAATGTTGACCTTTATATAGGCGGTACAGAGCACGCAACAGGTCACCTTATCTACAGCCGTTTCTGGAATAAGTTCCTCTTTGACCTCGGTGCTGTTTGTGAAAATGAACCGTTCAAGAAACTTATCAACCAAGGTATGATTCAGGGACGCTCTAACTTCGTTTACAGAATCAAGGATACAAATACATTCGTTTCCTATAATTTAAGAAAAGAGTATGAAGTTACTCCAATTCACGTTGATGTTAATATTGTAAGCAATGATATTCTTGATTTGGAGAAATTCAAGAACTGGCGTCCGGAATTTAACAATGCTGAATTTATCCTTGAAGACGGTAAATATGTTTGCGGTTATGCTGTTGAGAAGATGTCAAAATCAATGTTCAACGTAGTAAACCCTGACGACATAGTTGAGGAATATGGTGCAGATACTTTGCGTCTTTATGAAATGTTCCTTGGTCCGTTGGAGCAAAGCAAGCCATGGGATACAAACGGAATTGACGGCGTTAACCGCTTTATCAAGCGTCTTTGGGGATTATTCTTTAAGGGTGATGTCCTTAGCGTTACAGATGACAAGGCTACAGCAGAAGAATTGAAATCGCTTCACAAGTTGATTAAGAAAGTTACTTGGGATATTGAGCATTTCTCTTACAATACTTCTATCAGTGCATTTATGATTTGTGTCAATGAATTGAACGGTTTGAAATGCCATTCAAAGGAAGTATTGGAGAATTTGATAATCCTTATTGCTCCGTTTGCTCCGCACTTGGCTGAAGAATTGTGGCATGCTTTGGGTAACGAAAGCACAGTCTGTGATGCTGAATGGCCAGAATTTAAGGAGGAATATCTTGTTGAATCAATGGTAAACTACGCTGTATCTTTCAACGGAAAGGCAAGATTCAATATTCAGGTGCCTAATGGTACTTCTAAAGAAGAGGTAGAGAAACTTGCATTGGAGAATCCTAATTCTGAAAAATGGATCGATGGCAAAACACCGAAAAAGATTATCGTAGTTCCTAACAAGATTGTAAACATCGTTATTTAGAATAAAATAAATAACATAAAAATCCGTTATGTATATGAAAAATATAGTATTTGCCACTAATAACAAGAATAAATTAAGAGAAATACGTAATATTGTCGGTGATAAATACAATATTTTAAGTCTTGAAGACATTAATTGTCATGACGAAATACCTGAAACAGCCGAAACAATTGAGGGCAATGCAGCCCTCAAGGCTGAATGGGTAAAAGAGCGTTATGGATATGACTGCTTTGCTGATGATACTGCTCTTGAAGTTACTGCACTCGGCGGTGAGCCTGGTGTATATTCTGCAAGATATGCCGGAGAACCGGCGGATTCCGAAAAGAATATAGACAAATTGCTTGTGAATATGAAAGGAATAACCAACAGGGCTGCTCGTTTCAGAACCATTATTGCTTTAATTCTTGGCGGGAAATGTGTTTCTTTTGAAGGAGTTGTAAATGGAAATATTCTGGAAGAGAGAAAAGGTGAAGCAGGATTTGGTTATGACAAGGTTTTCATACCTGACGGATTTGCCGAGTCTTTTGCTCAAATGGAGGATTCACAGAAAAATGCTATTAGCCACAGGGCAAAGGCTACTGCTTTATTAATAGAATATTTAAACAAAGAATTATGATAAAAAAGTTTTTATTGCCAATATTATTATTTTGCCTTTCTTTAAATTCGTTTTCACAAGTGCAAGTTGGAGACTGGCGGTTAAATTCTGTATTTTCAGGTGAAAATATTCAGAATGTTATTGATACGGGTAATATGGTTTTTTATCTGTCTGATGGCTATCTATTCTCTTATAATAAGGCGGAAGATGAAACTGTTTATTATAATAAGAGAAATGATATGTCGGATTTGAACATATCCAAAATCTATTATAATTACGATAAAAAGTATCTTTTCGTTGTCTATGAAAATTCAAATATTGATTTGGTCTTCGAAAACGGAAATGTGATTAATATACCTGACTTGAAAAATACTGTTATCACAGGTTCTAAAAAAATTAATACTGTTGACTTCTCTTATAATAATGAGGTATATGTTGCTACCGATTTCGGCTTTATGATTATTGATGACGAGAAGTACATTATCAAGCAGTCTTTCAATTATGGTAAGGCATTTACTTCTTTGATTGCAAACGATAAATATCTTTATGCTTGCTTTGATAAGGCTATTTGGTTTTCTGAAAAGACTGAAAACCACTTTGGTATAAGTTCTTTTAAGAAAACAGACAAGGCGGTTGATGTCAATTTGCAGAAAATTAACGACAAGTATGCTGTTACTACAAAAGGATGGTTCTATGTTGTAGAATTGAATTATAAGGATAACCCTGTCAGTCTTGTATTCAGGGCTGATATAAAGGAGCAGGTGAAGGTCGTTTCTAAATCGAAGAGCGGATATATCGCCTCCTTCTCTAAATATTATGTAAATCTTGATGAAAATGGAAATCATACAGCGGAAAGTAAAATAAATTATCCTGCTGATATGTTTGTTAATATTAAGGTTACATCTATGGAGAATGATGGTTCTGTATGGGCTTTGGACAAGAAAGGTTTGAAACACATTAAAATAAATGATGACCAGACCATTACTTACTTGATGGAAAATTACCGTCCTAATGTGTCAAGTGTGTCATATCCTTTTTATTTGAAATATGAGGGTGACAGGCTTTATGCTATGAGTTCAGGTAAAAATAACTTCAGTTATGATCAATGGATTCCTTTTGAATTGTCTTACAATAAAGGTGGTCAGTGGAAAGACCTTGCTCCTGAAAGTGCACCTTTGACAAACAGTAATTCAAAAAACAAGTTGAATAGCCCTTACGGTTTGTCGGTTGACCCAGATAATCCTGAAAGAGTTTGGTTTGGTACAAGTTGGGAAGGTATTTTTTGCGTTGAAAATAATCAAGTTATACAAAAATTTGACAATACCAATTCTCCAATGATTATGAACTATATATGCCTTGTGCCGGATATGAAGTTCGACAAGGATAAAAATCTTTGGTTTATTTTTGACAATGAATTGGTAAGCAATATCCCTTTGCTTTATATGTTGCCGGCAAGCAAGCGTTTGGACCCTAATGTTACAAGAGAAGATTGGATTGGATTTAATATTGATAATTTCCTTATCGTTGCTCAAGGCAGAATGCACATTACAAAGAACGGTACTATTCTTGTTGCTAATAACAATTATAAGACCAACCTTTTTGCTCTTGACCATAATAATACACCGACTGTTAAGGATGATGACAGACAAATTACAATAGGTTCTTATATTGACCAGGATAATAAATCTTACGACATTAGTTATTTCTACGCTTTCGCTGAAGAGCCTAACGGTAAACTTTGGATTGCTACTAATAATGGTGTTTGCTATTTAAATAATCCTGATAATATTTTCGGTAGCAATTTCTATTTCAATAGGGTAAAGGTCCCGAGAAATGACGGTACAAATCTTGCTGACTATTTGCTTGACGGTTTGAGTGTTACTTGTATTGCTATTGATGGTGCAAATAGAAAATGGTTCGGAACATCTACTTCTGGTGTTTACCTTGTTAGTGAAGACGGAACGGAAATTATTGACCACTTCACAATGGAAAACAGTTATTTACCTTCTGACGCTGTATATTCTATCGCTTGCGATGCAAATTCTAATATGGTCTATATAGGAACAAGCAACGGTATGGCGGAATATAGCAGTGACGCTGTGCCTGCTGAAAGCAATATGGAGAATGTTTATGCTTATCCGAATCCTGTCAGACCAGACTATACTGGTGATATTATAATTCGCGGGCTTATGGATAATTCTTGGGTAAAGATTACAGATTCTGTGGGTAATATAGTTTACCAGACTCGCTCTAACGGTGGTATGGTTGTTTGGAATGGTTGCAATATGAATGGCAAGCGAGTGGATACTGGCGTATATTTCGTTATGGCTTCCCAGTCGCAAAATGATAGTAAGACTGGTTGTGTTACTAAAATTTTAGTTGTTAGATAATTATGAATATAGCATTAATAGGATATGGAAAGATGGGTAAAACCATCGAAGAAATTGCTCTTACAAGGGGGCATAAGATTGTTTGTATTGTTAATATTGACAATCAGGATGACATTTATTCTGATGAGTTCAAGTCTGCTGATATTGCGATAGAATTTACTATGCCGCAAAGTGCTGTAAGCAATTATTTGAAAGTTTTGGATTTGGGCATTCCTGTAGTGTCTGGAACAACGGGGTGGCTTGACAAAATCGATGAGGTCAAGAAGGTTGTTGACGAAAAGAATGGGGCTTTCTTCTATACTTCTAACTTCAGTATTGGTGTGAATATCTTTTTTGCCCTTAACAAGCATTTGGCAAAGATCATGAACCAATTCAGCCAATATGATGTTTCTATGAAAGAGATACACCATATTCATAAACTTGACCATCCAAGTGGAACTGCTTTAACTTTGGCGGAAGGTATCATTGAAAACATAGACAGAAAAACTTCTTGGGCGGAAGATACTAAAGATGCTGACAAGTTGAATATTGAGCATGAGCGTATCGGTGAAGTGCCCGGTACACATACTGTTACATATACTTCTGATGTTGACTGTATTAAGATTGAGCATGAGGCTTTCTCTCGAAAAGGTTTCGCTTTGGGTGTTGTACTTGCTGCTGAATGGATGCTTGGTAGAAAAGGTTGGTATTCAATGAATGATATGTTGAATTTTTAATCTTTGGCAAATGGCTGATTTTAATATTAATAATAAATTGGGATTTAGGGAGCGTATTGCTCTTGTCAAGAAAACAAGGTGGATAAGATTTGCTGTCGTTTCTCTTGTATTCTTCTTTTGGGTGGCTTGGTTAGGTAATCCTTGGGTATTATTGGTATATCCGGTCCTTTTTGATATATATATAACTTTATATATTCCTTGGAACTGGTGGAAAAAGTCGGAGAATAAAACGGTTAGAACCATTATGAGTTGGGTGGATTCTATCGTATATGCACTTATTTTGGTTTATTTCATCTTTGCTTTTATAGGGCAGAACTATAAGATACCTACTTCTTCTCTTGAGAAAACATTGCTTATCGGCGATTATCTATGGGTGAATAAAATGGTATATGGTCCTCGTGTTCCGCAGACCGTTATACATTTCCCGTTGTGTCATAACACTTTCCCTATTTTGGAAACTAAGAGTTATCTTGACAAGCCTCTGCTTGAATATCATCGACTTGCTGGTGTGAGAAATGTTGAGAGAAACGATATTGTCGTTTTCAACTTCCCTGCTGGTGATACTATCGCTTTCAGAATGCAAAACCCAGATTATTACACTCTTTGCTATGAAATAGGCAGAAATATTATGGAGAAATCTTATATTTCCATGCATCAGAAGGGGTCTTACCAGTATGCAAACCAGTGTATGGCATTGGGTTCTGATTATATAAAATCAAACCCTCAGCAGTTTGGTGAAGTAATGTACAGACCTGTTGATAGAAGAGAAAACTATGTTAAGCGTTGCATAGGTCTTCCTGGTGACTATTTGAAAATAAAGAATAATATTATCTATATAAACGGTAAACCACTTTCCGAACCCGAAAACGTTCAGTATAACTATTTTGTCAGAACCGACGGAACGGTTATTTCTGATGAATTTTGGGAGGAGTGTGGCGTTAGCATGGTTGACCGTGGACAACCTCAACAGATAAACTATCAAGGTGCTAATCAACTTGTATATGCCTTGCCTCTAACGAAGGCTACTATTGCTAAGTTGAATAATTTGAAAGGTGTTGTTGCAATCGAAAAGATTGAAACTGTTGAGGAAATGCCGGTTTATCCTGTTTTTAAAAATTATGGATGGACACGTGCCGACTATGGCGTTGATTTGCCTAATGGTATATGGATTCCTAAAAAGGGTAAGTCTTTGAGATTGAATCTATATAACTTGCCTGTCTATGAACGCGTCATCAAAAATTATGAGGGTAATGACCTTAAAGTTGAAAATGGTAAAATATTTATCAACGGCAAGGAAACGGATACTTATAAATTCAAGATGGACTATTACTGGATGATGGGCGACAACAGGGACAATTCTGCCGATTCTCGCTATTGGGGTTTTGTTCCTGAAGACCATATAATAGGTACGCCTATGTTCGTGATAATCTCTATTGATGAGGAAAAAGGTCTATTCAAGGGATTCCGTTTTAATAGAATGTTTAAGGATGCCAACCCAGACAAATAATGGAAAAGGCATTATTTAGCACAAGATATGCAGGCAGCGTAGGATTCTACGCTGCTATGTTGCATTATGGTACCGTTTCTTTCGATTCTGCCGAGCATTACGGCAAAAAGAATAAAATGGTAAACAGAACGGATATTATCGGCCCTAACGGCGTCCAAACGCTTTCTGTGCCGTTGGTGAAGAATGGTGCCAAAACTGTTTCTGACCTTGTTATTTCTGAACATGGCAACTGGAGGCACAATCATTGGGGGGCTTTGTACTCGGCTTACGGAAGAACGCCTTTTTTCGAATTTTTTGCAGATGACTTGAAAGCGGTTATTCTTGATGTATCACTAACAAATCTGTTTGATTTTAATATCAAGTTGCATTCTGCCATTGTGGACTTCCTTGATTTGCCGATAATTACCGAACATTTCAGTGCCGAAAATGATTATGTTGGCTATTGCAGGTTTGACGGCGTTGATGAGGATATCCGAAAATATTATCAGATTTGGAATGATAAGTTCGGTTTCACTCCTAATTTGAGTATTCTCGACCTCTTGTTTAATGAGGGTAGAGAGGCTATATTTACATTAAGAAAATCTTTTATTCCAAGAAAATAGATAATGGAAACAAAAACAGGCAAAAGGGTGTTAGTTACCGGTGCTGGTGGTTTCATCGGTAGTTTTATCGTTGAGGAGGCTTTAAGGAGAGGCTACCGCGTAACGGCGGCTGTCAGGGCTTCTACATCAAGAAAATATCTCACTGATAAGAGAATAGAATTTCTTGAGTTGGATTTCAACGATGAGGATGCTTTTGCAGAAGCACTTTTTGAGGCTACCCAGAAAGATGGCAAATGGGATTATATAGTTCATAATCTGGGAGCAACAAAGGCTGCAAATTTTGATATGTTCAAGCGTGTCAACTATGAGTATCCGAAATTACTTGTAGAGACTCTTGCTAAGTTGGATATAGTTCCTGAATGCCTGTTGGTGATGAGTTCTATGAGCGTTTTGGGTATTGGTGACGAAAAGGGCGGTACTCCGTTTACCGAAAAGAGCATACCAAATCCGTCAACAAAGTATGGAGTTTCTAAATTTATGTGCGAAACTTTCCTGAAAACCCAAAAGAGTGTTCCATATATTATTTTCCGTCCTACTGGCGTATATGGCCCGAGGGAAAAGGATTATTTCTTGATGATAAAGACAATAAACAGTGGTTTTGATTTCAGTGTTGGTTATAAGGAGCAGAGGCTAACTTTCATATATGTCCGTGACTTGGCAAGAGCGGTTTTCGATGCTTTGGAAAAAGGTACTCGCGGAAAGTCATATATAATTTCTGAAAGCAAGGATTATAGCCAGAAAGATTTCCGACAGATTGTGAAGCGTGAATTGGGCAAAAAATTCGTTTTGCCGATTATAGCACCTATATGGTTGGTAAAGATTGTTTGTTATCTGTCGGAAAAGATTGCTGCAATGTCGCTTAAAACTGCAACTCTTAATAGGGATAAATTCAAGATTCTTAAACAGCGTAACTGGCGTTGCTCGCCTGATGCAGCAAGGGAGGATTTTGGTTTTGTAGCGGAGTATGATCTCGATAGGGGGCTTACCGAGGCTATAAAGTGGTATAAGGAGAACGGCTGGATTTAATGTATAATATTAATTATAACAATGAATAAGCGAAATAATATTTGTGTATATTGTGCCTCAAGCGGTGATTTGGATAAGGAATATATTGAAAGTGCAGATATTCTCGGTAGGTTAGTTGCCGGAAAGGGTAAAACTTGTATATGCGGTGCTGGCAGAACTGGACTTATGGGGGCTGTTTCTGACGGTTGTATTGCTGCTGGAGGTAAGGTGATTGGTGTTATACCTAACTTTATGGTTGATAGGGGATGGTGTCACAATTCGCTTTCTGAAGTTATAATTACTGAAAACATTCATGAAAGAAAGCAAAAGATGGCACAAATGGCTGATGCTTTTGTTGCTCTTCCTGGTGGTTGCGGAACATTCGAAGAATTGCTTGAGGTAATAACGTGGAAGCAGTTGGGACTGCATACTAAGCCCATAATCATTCTCAATACAAAGCAATATTATAATCCTTTGATTGAGATGCTCAACAAGGCTGTTGAGGAAAAATTTATGAAACAATCGCATTCGCAATTATGGACGGTTGCTTCAACACCAGAAGAAGTTCTGCTTATTGTTGATGAAATACCGGAAACCGTTGCGGAACAAAAATATTGATATGCCAGAATATAAGGATACAGCAAATATATCGGTTAGTGATACTGTTGTCATAGAGCCTTTTATAAAGGCGTCGTACCCGAAAGGGCTGACAGATACTGTTGTCGTGCAAGGATGCGGAGAGAAGCAGTTGCAGGACTATGCCGTTATGACTGTAGATGCCGGCAGAGAGCCAGAAACATACTATAGATCGCCTATTAAGTCAACGGGTATCCTGTTGATGCTGGTGATTTCATTTCTTATAATAGCCTTTTGCTACAGAAATGGCAGAAAGTATTTCTCTACCCTTATTTCAAATACATGGTCGGTTAGAAGGACTAAAAACCACCTTGACGACCACACAATGACCGAAACCTTGACCATGCTGTCATTGATATTGCAAACGGTTATCATGGAGGGATTGATTGCCTTTTCTGCTTTTAATACTTTTGGAATAGAAGTCAAATATGTGGGACCAGCCGTTTTGTCATTAGTGGTATTTGCTGGTTTGATTTATGTTGCACAGATTCTTTCATTCAGATTGATTGGTTTTATTTTTGCGAAGAAAGCCGAAACCGACTTGTGGATTCAGGGATTCAACGCTTCACAATCGCTAATGGGTCTGATTATTTCTCCTGTCGCTATCTTGATGCTTTTCTTTCCTGTTTATACTTATTCGATGTTGATTATTGCCGCAATCATCTATATAACAGCGCGATTTGCATTTCTTTTGAAGAGTTTTAGGGTTTTTTACACCAATTTATTTCAATGTTTTTATTTTATTTTGTACCTTTGTGCCCTCGAAATAGTGCCTTATGTGATTTTATACAGAGCACTCTTTAATTAATGTTTTTATAATTTTAAGGTAGTGAAAGTAAACAAGATATTGGTGTCACAGCCGAAGCCTTCTTCTGATAAATCTCCGTACTTTGACATTGAGAAAAAATATGGCGTTGAAATTGTGTTCCGTCCATTTATCAAGGTTGAAGGTTTGGCTTCTAAAGAATTTCGTCAACAAAGAATTAACTTTGCAGATTATACTGCAGTTATTTTTACTGCAAAGGCTGCCATAGACCATTTCTTCAGATTGGCGAAAGAAATGAGATATACGGTTCCTGAAACTTTGAAGTATTTCTGTACTTCTGAAGCGATTGCCCTCTATTTGCAAAAGTATATTGTTTATCGTAAAAGAAAAATTTTCTTTGGTACTTCAAACAAAATTGAAGAGTTGATTCCGTATATGCTTAAGCATAATACTGAAAAATACCTTTATGCTGTTAATGAGGCTTACAAACCGGAAGAAGCATTGCCACTCGATAAAAACAAAGTAAACTATACGCGTGCTATTATGTACCGTACTGTTAGTAACGATTTTACTGAAGATGAGCCGTTTGACTATGATATGCTGCTATTCTTCAGCCCTTCAGGTATCAAGGCTCTTACTAAGAATTTCCCTGATTTCAAACAGGGTGACATTCAAATTGGTTGCCTCGGTGAAACTACTGCAAAGACGATTAAGGATGCTGGATTTAGGCTCGATATTGTTGCTCCAACTCCTACCGCCCCGTCTATGACCGCAGCTCTTGAGCAGTTCTTAAAAAACAATTAATTTTTATATAAATACAAAAAATCAGGCTTTTATTAAAAAGCCTGATTTTTTTGTATTTGTACTTACTGGTTTATTCCAAGTCAAAACCTATATCGCGACGGAAATATTTGCCTTCGAAGTTTACCTTCTTGATTGCTTCGAAAGATTTTCCGAGGGCCTCTGCCTTATTTACTCCGTAAGAACTTGCAGCAATAACTCTACCGCCGTTAGTAACAATTCCACTTTCAGCCTTCTTTGTGCCTGCATGGAAAAGAATAGTATCTTTAACCGATTCAAGTCCTGTAATCACCTTACCTTTTTCGTAATCGCCAGGATAGCCAGCCGATACCATCATGACTGTTACCGCGTATCTGCTGTCGATAGCGAAATTGCGGTTTGCAAGTGTTCCTGTTGCAACGCCGTCAAGCAGATCAAGAAGGTCGCCATCAATTCGGAGCATAACAACTTCTGTTTCCGGGTCACCCATACGCACGTTATACTCAATAACCATCGGTTCGCCTTCAACGTTGATAAGACCAAGGAAGATAAATCCCTTATATGTGATATTTTCCTTCTTGAGACCTTCCATAGTTGGCTTGATGATTCTTTCTTCTACCTTGTTCATAAAGGATGAATCGGCAAATGATACTGGTGACACTGCTCCCATACCACCTGTATTTAGCCCTGTATCGCCTTCTCCAATGCGTTTGTAGTCTTTTGCTACTGGAAGTACCTTGTAGGTATTTCCGTCTGTTAGAACGAACACAGAGCATTCTATTCCTGATAGGAACTCTTCAATAACGACTGTTGCAGATGATTTGCCAAACATACCGCCAAGCATTTCGTCAAGCATTTGCTCTGCCTCTGCAAGTGTTGGCAGAATAAGCACGCCTTTTCCGGCTGCAAGTCCGTCGGCTTTGAGAACGTATGGCGCTTTTAGACTTTTAAGAAATTCTTTGCCTTCTGAAATATTTTCATTGCTTACGCTCAAGTATTTTGCCGTTGGGATATTGTGACGCATCATAAATCCTTTTGCAAAATCCTTGCTTCCTTCAAGTTGAGCACCTTCTTTTGACGGTCCGATAACTGGAATACTGCTGATTTCTGGGTCATTTGTAAAGAAATCATAGATACCTGCAACGAGTGGGTCCTCATTGCCAACGATTACCATAGTAACCTTATGGCTGATAACAAATTCCTTAATGCCTTGGAAGTCCATCGGAGAAAGTGCCACGTTTTCCCCGTATGCTTCAGTGCCTCCGTTTCCGGGAGCAATGAATAGTTTTTCCAATGAATTACTTTGGCTTAGTTTCCACGCCAATGCTGATTCTCTACCTCCAGAGCCGAGGAGTAGTACGGTATGATTCATAAGAGTATATTTTAATCGTTTTCTTCAGAGTTATTTCTTTTTCTGTGACGCATAGTGATTTCGCCCTCCTTGTTATATTCTTCTGCAGAAAAAAGAGTTGGCTTCTTGAACTTTATGTTTCTGTCAACTTTGGAATCGCCGAAAACAGATGGCTTGCGTTCCGATTTCTTGAATCTCTCACCAAAAGGCTTTCTATATTCCTTTTCTAGTGCATTTTTAGGCTTCTCGCGACGGAATCCGCGACGGTCACGCTCAAAACGCTCTTCATCTTTATTGCGGTCAAAGCGTTTTTCTCTTCTGAAGCGGTCGTCCTGGTTCTTCCACTCCTTACGTGGTGCCCTGTCTTTTGATTTTTCTTTTTTCTCGCCCTTGATTGTGTTCCCTTGCTTTCTGAAGTCTGCAAATGTTCCATCAAAGATAACATACTCTCTAAACTCGCATTCCAGCGCTCCGTTATGCATTGGGTATTTTACCGACGGTTTCAAGCCGATAGCGTTGAAATGCTCTGGCTTATATGCAATTATCCACGCGTGGTAGCCCTTGAATACTGTTTTCAACTTAGTGCCTACCATATCATAGAATTTGTCAATATCATCTAAAGAGAGGCGTTCTCCGTATGGAGGGTTTGTGATAAGCATACCGTTTTGCGGTGCTTCCGTATATTCTTCAAAAGGCATGGCCTTGAGGTCAATGTACCTGCCAACACCTGCACTCTTGATGTTTAGTGAAGAAATGGCAATTGCCTTTGGGGAGATGTCTGAGCCATAAATTAAATAGTTGAAATCTCTCTCATTTGAATCATCATTGTAGATTTCGTCAAGAATTTCCGGTTCAAAGTCCTTCCAGTTCTCAAAAGCAAACGATTTTCTGAAAATGCCAGGATAGATACCTGTTGCTATCAGTGCTGCTTCTATGAGGAATGTTCCTGAACCGCACATAGGGTCTATAAGGTTAGACTGACCGTCCCAGCCGGCTTTAAGCAAGAGTCCTGCAGCAAGAACTTCGTTGATTGGAGCTTCTGTTTGTTCTACTCGGTAACCTCTTTTGAAAAGTGGTTCGCCTGAACTGTCGAGCGAAATGGTTACTTCATTGTTGAAGATGTGAACGTTTAGTTGGATATCTGCATTGACAAGACGTATAGACGGCCTTTTGTTGAATTTCTCGCTGAAATAGTCGGCAATAGCATCTTTAACGCGATAGACAACAAATTTTGAATGGCGGAATTCGTCACTATTTACAGTTGAGTCAATAGAGAATGTATCATTAATGTTCAATAGGGTATCCCAGGCAAACTTCTTTGCTTCTTCATAGAGTTCGTCTGTGTCTTGCGCCTTAAACGAAACTATGGGCTTTAGAATCTTCAAAGCAGTGCGGCAACAGAAATTAGCCTTGTAGAGCATGCGTTTGTCGCCTTTAAAGGAAACCATTCGGGTTCCTGTTGTAACCTCTAAGGCGCCCAAATCTGTCAATTCTTTTGCCAATACGTCTTCCAATCCTTGAAACGTTTTGGCGATGAGTAGCATTTCGTCGTTCATTTATATATCTTGCTTAAATCTTAGTATATTATTTGCTTTTGCTTGCGTTAGTTTCTCGTTTTCTGATACATCTTCTGTTACCCAGATGTTACCGCCGATAACAGCATTTTTGCCGATAGTGATTCTGCCGAGAACAGAAGTGTTGGAATAGATGATAACGTTGTCGCCGATAATAGGGTGGCGCGGAATACCCTTAATAGGGTTATTGTTCTCATCATAGTCGAAACTCTTTGCTCCAAGGGTTACTCCCTGATACAGTTTGACGTTATTTCCGATGATAGCGGTTGCCCCAATTACAATACCGGTACCGTGGTCTATAGCGAAGTATTCACCTATTGTAGCTCCCGGGTGAATGTCAATGCCAGTCTCTGAATGGGCAAGTTCACTAATCATTCGTGGAATAACGGGAACTTTTAATTCGAGCAAAGCATGGGCAATGCGATAGTTGGTGATAGCACGGATAGAAGGGTAGCAGTAGATAACTTCCTCGCGGCTCTCGGCTGCAGGATCTCCGCGATAGATGGCACATACATCTGTTTGCAGAATGCGTCGCATTTCTGGCAGTTGGCTGATGAACTGCATAGTCTTATCCTCGGCTTCTTTCTCCAGTTTTCGGTAATCCGTGCGCTGGCTGCAGTCAACGGCAAGGGCAAGACCTGCTGTAATCTGATTGATTAGCAGTTTTCGCAATTCCTCACATTTGAGTCCTATCAGATATTCTATATTGTATGTATTAACATCATCGGAGCCGAAATACCCCGGAAAAAGTATCGTTCTGCATAGTTCAACGATTGTCTTTATCGCTGGTTGGGAAGGCAAGGGCTCGCCACATAATCGCTTGTGGCACATTTGTCCGAGAGTTTGCTCGTTAGATAATTCTGAGACAATTTGCTTCATCTTGTCCTCATTGCAGTACGTTTTATTCATCAGAATGAAGTTTTTGGAATCTTGGTACAAAGATAGTGCAAGTCGAATGCAAAAAAAAATAAGTTCACTTATTTTTTTGCTGAGACACAGCCTATCTTGCGCAGAGTGAAAGATGCAAACCGAAAATGAAACAAAAATGCTTGCGCTATTGGTTTTTTATTTATTTTTGCCTGTAAATCTTTTAAATATTATGGGCGGTATAATTAAAAAAGTACATCATGTTGCTGTTATATGCAGTGACTATGCAAAGTCGTTGGAGTTTTATACAAATGTTCTCGGTCTTGAAGTTGTTGCTGAAAATTATCGTGAAGAAAGGCAGTCGTATAAGACCGATTTGGCTTTAAACGGTGAATATATCATAGAACTATTTTCATTTCCATCACCAGCCAAAAGACCATCATATCCAGAGGCCGTTGGTCTAAGGCACCTTGCATTTGAAGTAGCAGATATAGATAAGGCTGCTGCATTTTTAGAGAGAAAAGGAATAGAGCATCAGGAAATTAGGATTGATGGATATACGGGTAAAAGATTCTTCTTCTTTGAAGATCCCGATGGCTTGCCTTTAGAATTTTATGAATTGTAAAGTGTTTTAGACTTTTAGTATTTTATTGGTATTTTGATTCTTCCATTAAAAATTTAAATATTTCAGAAAAAAGAAGATATGCCAAAATTTATTTATGGCTCATCTTCTTTCCTCTAAAATATTAGCAAAAAGGGCTGCATCAAGATTTATTTGACACAACCCTTTCTTGTTTATTTATAGACTAATTCTATTTCAATTTTGCAAGTGCCTCTGCGATTCTGCGAACTGCTTCCTTGATATTCTCATCGCTTGTTGCGTAACTGAGTCGGATATATCCAGGAGCGCAGAAAGCGTCACCGTTAACAGTTGCAACGTGGCCCTCTTCCAATAGATAAAGAGCGAGGTCGTTAGCGTCGTTGATAACCTTGTCGCCGAATTTCTTGCCGAAGTAAGCGCTAACTTCCGGGAAGATATAGAATGCACCTTCCGGGTGGTTAATCTTCAATCCCGGCACCTTGCTTAGAAGGTCAGTTATAAGGTCGCGGCGACGTTCAAATGCTTTTCTCATATCTTCAACGCATTCTTGAGAGCCGGTGTAAGCCGCTTCTGCTGCTTTCTGTGCGATAGAAGAAGGGTTGGAAGTATATTGACCTTGAAGTTTGGTAGTAGCCTTAGCCACCCAAAGAGGAGCGGCTATAAAACCAATTCTCCAACCTGTCATTGCGTATGCTTTTGAAACGCCGTTAACGATGATTGTGCGGTCTCTAACAGACTCAAATTCGGAGATAGAAGAGAATTTGCCGGTAAAGTTAATGTGCTCGTAAATCTCATCAGATAGGATGAGGATGTTTGGATATTTGGCGAGAACATCGGCAAGTGCCTTCAATTCGTCGTGAGAGTAAACGCTACCTGTTGGGTTAGAAGGAGAGCAGAGCAGAACCATACGTGTTTTTTCTGTAATGGCTGCTTCAAGTTGCTCTGGTGTTATCTTGAAATTTTGGTCAACGCCTGCCGGAACTGTAACTGTAACGCCTTCTGCGAGTTTTACCATTTCAACATAACTTACCCATGCCGGTGTTGGGATAACTACTTCGTCGCCTGGGTTGATTGTTGCTAAGATAACATTGCATAGAGATTGTTTTGCACCGCCAGAAACAACGATTTGCTCTGGAGCAAAGTCCAATCCGTTCTCGTTTTTCATCTTGTCTGCAATCGCTTTGCGGAGGCTCATGTAGCCTGGTACTGGAGTGTAGAATGTAAAGTCATTGTCAATCGCCGACTTCGCTGCTTCCTTGATATGCATTGGGGTAGGGAAGTCTGGTTGACCTACTGATAAGTTGATAACATCTACTCCCTGTGCTTTCAATTCAGTACTCTTTTGTGACATAGCAAGAGTAGCCGATGGGGAGAGGGATTGAATACGTTGTGAAATATGTTCCATAATGCAATGAATTTTGCAACAAAGATAGTGAAAGGTGAGTGCAGAAAAAAGCAAAAACGCAGTTTTTAGATTTTTTTTTGCCGAACCGCATCCTGTCTTATCCAAAGATAATACAAACCGAGAGGAGAAAAAACAAGTTTACTTGATTTTTTCTTCCAAGGTGCAGTTTATCTTATCCAAAGATAGTGAAAGGTGAGTGCAGAAAAAAGCAATTCATCATTTAATCGTTGTTCGCCGGCTACCTATTTATACTATAAACACTATTTTTGAAAATCTTGCTCTTTGTGGACGCAAAAAATAAGACCCCTATAAAGAGGTCTTATAATACATTTCGCTTATGATACAATTGATTTTTATTTAATTTCGCCGACGCCTTTGTTTTTCTTTTTAAGTTCCTTTGCTTTGAGGTCGCCTATTTTGATGTCTCCAACGCCATGGTTCTTAACATCTGCAAAGTCAGCATTACCTGTAATGGTAATGTCGCCTACTCCGTGATTGTCGGCATCAAGGTTATTGGTTTCAATATTCGTTATCTTTGTGTCGCCAACTCCGTTGTTTTTGATAATAAGTTCTCTAGTTACTACCTTATGTATTTTTAAATCACCAACACCATTATTGATTATCCTCATTTTGTTGCTGTGAAGATTTTCGGCTAAGAAATCGCCTACGCCATTTTGTGTTATTAAATTTATTTCTTTTGAATTGATAGAGACTTTAAGGTCTTCTTGTCGATTAATTCTTAACTTTTCCGGAAAGCTGAGAGTAAGGATGCTGTCTTTCTCTTTTATTTTAACCAACTCGATAATATTGTCAGGACCAGTAATTACGATTTTTGGTGCATCTTCGTTTTGTATGTAAGTAAAGTCTGCCGCGATGTTATTTATCAGTTTTGAGAATTGCTTTATGTCTTTTGTGACGGTTCCAATATTTTTAGAGGCGATGATTGTAGTGTCGGGGTTGGCACTTGTTGTTATATCATCTTTAAATTTTCGGATTGTTGAAGTAACAGAGTCGCTGCTACAAGATGTCACGCTAATTAGTAAGCATGCTGCGAAGGAGAGAATGGATTTTTTCATAATGTTTGAATTTTGGTCGTTTTGTCATTAGACGTTGCTAATTTAAGAAAAGTTGCAGAATGCAGAATTTTTTTTGCCGTTTTTTTGTCGTTTTTCTGACCGAATACCTGAATTGTTTCCAAATTTTAAAATCTCAGAGAGTTAAGATTTTAATATCTCTCAGAAAATCAGTTGTTTAATGATGAAATTTATGTTCTCCTAAAAATCTCAGAAAAATTTAAAATGGTTATTATAAGTGTTTTAATTTTTGTAACTTTGTAAACTGTTAGAAAAACTCGGTTTTATGGCTCTAAATTATATATGGATAGCATTTTTTGTGCTTGCGTTCATCTTTGCTCTATACGAAACAATTTTTAATGGCAATGTGGAAATCTGGACAGACATAATGAATTCCTCATTTTCATCTGCAACAACAGCCTTTGAACTTTCGTTAGGGCTTACTGGTGTTTTGTCGTTATGGATGGGTATTATGAAGATAGGGGAGCGTGGGGGCGTAATCCAGTTTTTCGGCAGGCTTATCAGTCCACTGTTTTCTCGCCTTTTTCCCGGCATTCCGAAAAATCACCCTGCAATGGGTGCAATCTTTATGAATGTTTCGGCAAATATGCTTGGACTCGACAATGCGGCAACGCCCCTCGGCTTGAAAGCGATGCAGCAGATGCAGTCGCTTAACGATAAGAAAGATACCGCGACAGATGCTATGCTGATGTTCCTCGTGCTTAATGCCTCTGGACTTGTGCTGATTCCGATTGGTATAATGACATACCGTGCAAGTTGCGGTGCGGCTAATCCAACCGATGTCTTTATTCCTATATTGATAGCAACCTTCGTTGCGAGCATTGTTGGACTTGTTTCATTGTGTATAAAACAGAAAATCAATATTTTAGATAAGGTAATTCTGACATGGATAGCGGGTCTTATAGGCTTTGTTTCCCTTGTTGTATGGTACTTTTCTTCTTTGACACCTGAATTGATGCAGAAATATAGTTCCTTTGCAGCAAATGCTATCTTGATGACCGTTATTCTGGGCTTTATAATAGCAGGTGTTCGCAAAAAGATTAACGTGTATGACAGTTTTATCGAAGGTGCAAAGGAGGGCTTTAAAACGGCTGTTATGATTATCCCTTACCTTGTTGCCATCCTTGTTGCTATCGGTATGTTCCGAGCATCTGGAGCAATGTCGGTTATTACAGGCGGTGTTGCTTGGCTTGTTGAGGCTATGGGTTTCGATACTTCGTGGGTGGAGGCTTTGCCAACAGCCTTGATGAAACCGCTTAGCGGAACAGGCAGCCGTGGACTTATGGTTGACGTTATCAATACCTTTGGCGTTGACTCTTTACCGGCGCGTATTGCCGGCTGTGTGCAAGGTAGCACTGATACAATGTTCTATATCCTTGCCGTTTATTTCGGTAGTGTAGGGGTGACAAAAACACGATATGCTGTGCCTTTTGCATTGTTTGCAGATGTTGTCGGTTCTATTGCAGGCATTGCCGTTGCCTACTTCTTCTTTGGATAGGGTAGGGCATTGGTTGGAAAAAAGATTTTGATTTCTTGATAACTTGCATTACCTTTGTACTTGTTTTAAAGTATTATGGCAGAATTTGTTTTTACTGCAGATGGCGTTGAATTGCCTCTACTTGACGAGACGCTGATGAAGCGTTGGATTGAGGCTGTAGCCCGGGGTTTTGGGAAATCTGTGGGCGATATTTGCTATATATTCTGCACTGATGAAAAGATACTTGAAGTAAATAGAAAGTTTCTAAATCACGATTACTATACTGATATTATCACCTTTGACTACGGAAAGCCGCACAGGATTTCCGGGGATATGTTTATTTCGCTTGATACCGTTCTTTCTAATTCGGAAATGGTTGGCGACGCATATCAAAGAGAATTGTATAGGGTGATTATTCACGGAATACTCCATCTTTGTGGCGTTAACGACAAGGGTGAAGGTGAGCGTGAAATTATGGAACAATTTGAAAATCAATCACTTGATTTATTATCACAACTCCAAAATAATTAAAAATGAGGTTTGATTATGATGTTATAGTTATTGGAGCCGGACACGCCGGTTGCGAAGCGGCTTGTGCGGCGGCAAATCTCGGTTCGCGTACCTTGCTCATAACGATGGATATGAACAAGATTGCGCAAATGAGTTGTAATCCTGCTGTTGGTGGTATTGCTAAGGGTCAGATAGTAAGAGAGATAGATGCTCTTGGCGGTCAGATGGGTATTGTTACCGACCGCTCGGCTATCCAGTTCAGGATGTTGAACAGGTCTAAGGGGCCCGCTATGTGGAGCCCGCGTGCCCAGGCGGATAGGGTTAAGTTTATTGACAACTGGAGAGCAGTAATCGAAAATACAGAGAACCTTTATATGTGGCAGGATTCCGCTACTGGACTTGTTGTTGAAGACGGTTTCGTTAAGGGGGTTAAGACTTCTCTTGGCGTTACATTCTCGGCAAAATCGGTGGTTTTAACGGCTGGTACGTTCCTTAACGGCCTTATGCATATTGGACGCGTGAGCCTTGAAGGTGGACGAATTTCTGAACCTGCTTCTTATGGTATTACCGAGCAGTTGGTTGAAATGGGCTTTAAGGCGGATAGGATGAAGACGGGAACGCCTGTCAGAATCGACGGTAGAACCATTCATTTTGAAATGGCTACGCGTCAGGACGGAGAGAATGATTTTCATAAGTTCTCTTACCTGCCTTCTGTAAAAAGATCGCTGAAGCAACGACCATGCTGGATTGTTTATACATCTCCAGAGGTGCATGAGGCGTTGAAAGAGGGTTTGCCAGATTCTCCGCTTTATAATGGTACAATTAAAAGTATCGGTCCGAGGTATTGCCCGAGTATCGAAACTAAAATAGTTACCTTTGCAGATAAGGATGCGCATCAGTTGTTCCTTGAACCAGAGGGTGAAACAACGTGCGAATACTATATGAACGGCTTCTCATCCTCTCTGCCACTTGACGTGCAGATTAAAGCTATGAGTCTTGTTCCGGCACTCGCAGATGCCCAGATTTACCGTCCGGGATATGCTATTGAATACGACTTTTTTGATCCAACGCAGTTGCGTCACAGCCTCGAAACGAAGTTGGTTAAAGGACTTTATTTCGCTGGTCAGGTGAATGGAACAACGGGCTATGAGGAAGCGGCAGGGCAGGGCCTTATCGCTGGTATTAATGCTCATAGATCTTCTAACGGTCTTGAACCGTTCGTTCTTAATCGTGATGAAGCATATATCGGAGTGCTTATCGATGACTTGGTTACAAAGGGTGTTGACGAGCCTTATAGAATGTTTACTTCTCGTGCGGAATATAGGATTCTTTTGCGTCAGGATGATGCAGATATGCGATTGACTCCAAGGGGATATGAAATAGGTTTGGCAACAAAGGAACGCTATGATTTGATGCTTTCTAAAAAGGAGGCACGCGATAAAATTATTGAATTCCTTGAGAAATTTACTGCAAAAGCGGCATTGATTAATCCTTATCTTGAGTCAATGAACCTTTCTCCGCTGCGTCAGTCTGTCAAGTTGAAGGACCTTGTTCTCCGTCCGCAATTGACGATTATGATGCTTGCCGGACAGATACCTCAATTGCAAAAACTTATTGATTCGATAGAGGAGGAGCGTCGCGAGGAAATTGTAGAGGCAGCCGAAATCCTTGTTAAGTATAATGGATATATCGAGAGAGAAAGAATAATTGCCGATAAACTTTCAAGACTTGAAAAGGTTAAACTCCGCGGCAAGATAAATTATATGGATGTTCATACGATTTCTACCGAAGCAAGGCAGAAATTAACCAAGATTGACCCTGAGACAGTTGCTCAGGCTGCCCGCATTCCGGGAATTTCGCCAAGCGATATTAATATATTGTTGCTATTGCTTGGAAGGTAATGTTCCACGTGGAACAAATTTGGCGTAACTATCAGAAAATAATAATATAAAACTATAAATCAAATGGAACTTGAGAAGGTAAAAGAAGTTATCCGTGATGTTGTCGATTTCCCGACAAAAGGTATTGTCTTCAAAGATTTGACGACTGCTTTTAAGGATGCGGATGCTTTGAAAGTTATTGGAAACTCTATCAGAGAGCAGTACAAGGATTTGGGAGTGACTAAAGTTGTTGGTATTGAATCAAGAGGATTTATCGGTGCTTCTATCCTCGCTTATGAGTTGAATGCTGGTTTCGTTCCTGTTCGTAAGCCTGGTAAATTGCCTGCTGACACTTTGAAGAAAAGTTATTCTAAGGAATATGGCACAGACACTATTGAAATCCACAGAGATGCTATCACTCCTGACGATATTGTCGTTCTCCACGATGATGTTCTCGCTACTGGCGGTACTATGGCTGCTGCTTACGAATTGGTGAAGAGCATGAATCCTAAAAAGATTTACATCAATTTTATTATCGAACTTTCTTTCTTGAACGGCAGAAATGCCTTCCCTGATGATGTTGAAGTGAATTCGTTGATTACTTATTAATAGAACATCAAATAATATCGTATATTTGCAGAGGTAATTCATTTATCTCTGCATTTTTTATGGAGCAAAAGGTTTCATTGTCGTTGGCGGAGAAGGTGGCTATGCTGCCGGATTCTCCTGGTTGCTATCTTTATTACGATAAGGATGGCACGGTGATTTATGTTGGTAAGGCAAAGCGGTTGAAGAGGAGAGTGTCTTCTTATTTTAACCGCGTCCATGAATCGCCCAAGACGAATATCCTTGTCCGTAAAATCTGCGACCTTAGTTATGTTGTGGTGGATACAGAGGAAGATGCGCTGCACCTTGAAAACAGTCTTATAAAGGAGCATAATCCCAAATATAATATCCTGCTTAAGGATGATAAGTCTTATCCATGGATTTGCGTTACAAATGAGTATTATCCGCGTGTTTTCCTTACGCGTGACGTGGATAAGAAATGCGGAAGATATTATGGCCCATATTCAAATGTTATGGTGGCAAAGACAGTTCTCAGGTTCATCAATGAGTTGTTTCCGCTGCGTAGGTGCCGTTTGGCTATAACGCCTGGAAGCATTGCCGCGAAGAAGTTTAAGGTCTGTCTGGAATATCATATCAAGAATTGTCGAGGGTGCTGTGTGGGTGCTGTTTCGCATGAGGAATATGCAGATTATATTGCGTCTGTAAAGCAGATTCTTGCTGGCGATACTCAGCCTATTTCTGATTATCTGATGACGGAGATGATGCGCCTTGCAGAGAATATGGAGTTTGAGAAGGCTCAGGAATTGAAGGTGAAGTATGACCTTATTGAGAAATATCGTGCAAAGTCGGTTATTGTCAGCACAATGATTAGCAATGTTGACGTTTTCTCTTTTGAGTCTGATGACGATATGGCATTCATAAATTATATGCACATACGGAGTGGGGCAGTGGTGAGAAGCATTACCTACGATTTTAAGCGCCGCCTTGACGAGAGTCCGGAGCAGTTGTTGTCGTATGCTATTGGTCAGGTTAAGGCGGAATTTGGAGATGTGGCGAAGGAAGTTATTGTTCCGTTTTTGCCGGATTTTGAATCGCAGAATATCTCGTTTATTATTCCTCAAAGAGGGGATAAAAAGAAACTTCTCGAAGTGTCGTTGAGAAATGCCAAGCAAAGAAAGTTTGACAGGCTGAAGGCTATGGAGAAGTTGAATCCTGAGCAGCGAACTACTCGTTTGCTGACACAGATTCAAAAGGATTTGCACCTGCCGGAATTGCCAAGGCATATTGAGTGCTTTGATAACTCGAATACGCAAGGTACTAATCCGGTTGCTTCCTGTGTGGTATTCAAAAATGCAAAACCGTCGAAGAAAGATTATCGCCATTTCAATATCAAGACAGTTGAAGGTCCTGATGATTTTGCGTCGATGATAGAGGTCCTGACTCGCCGATATACGCGTCTGCTAAACGAGGGAGAACCGCTTCCGCAACTGGTGATTGTTGACGGTGGAAAAGGTCAGTTGAGTTCAGCGGTGCAGGCTTTCGACGATATGGGTATTCGGGGTAAGGTGGCGTTGATCGGCATTGCAAAGCGACTTGAAGAAATATATTTCCCAGGAGATTCATTGCCTATTTATATCAGTAAAACATCGGAAACGCTGAAGGTTATTCAGCACCTTCGTAACGAGGCTCACCGTTTTGGTATCACTCACCACCGTAACCGCCGCAGCAAGAGTCAGGTGCTGTCGGAACTTGACGGTATTAAGGGAATAGGGCAGAAAACCGCCGATGCCCTAATAAGGCATTTCCACAGCCTGAAGCGCGCTAAGGAGGCTTCGGAGGAAGATATTGCAGCCGTTGTTGGCAAGGCAAAAGCGAAAATACTAATTGAAGCGTTTAATAAGTGAATTTAGTTCCATTTTTGTTCTAACCATTTGGTTAATAAGCTGTTAATTATAATATTGTTGAATATAACCGGTTGGCCTACAGATTGTTACACCTTATTTATCTGAGTTACTTATTTCGAATTTGAAGTAATTGGAAGAAAGATGAAATAAGGGGAATTTTATTTATAACTTTACGAAATAAAATTATTGTAGTGCATGTTCTTTTTTGCTGAACTAATAACGCTGCTTGAATGTTATTTCATTAAACTATGGAATTGTTAATAAACTAAATATTACCTTATGAAAACCAATTTTTTGAATTTAAAGGCTTGTTTGGCAAGTGTGCTTGTTGCTGTGCTGATGGTGTCTTGTTCTAAATCTGCTGATGTGTTGGAGTCTATTCCGCAGAGTTCGCGTTTTGTGCTTAGTTTGAATCCTTTGACTATTGCAAAGAAAGTAGATCAGAAAGGTGCTACTATTAAGGGAATGTCGGCTGAAGACGCTAAGTTGATGGAGGGTTTCCTAACTGGTGATTATGGCTTGGATCCTGAGCAGTTGGCTGTTTTTGAGTACGACGGTACGGTATATGCAGTTACGTCAGTGACTGATGATGACAAGTTAATGGCTGTTCTTGAAGGAGAGAAGTCGGTTGTCAACGGAGTTACTGTCTTTAATGTTAATGGAAATAGCATTGCTGTCAAAGACGGCTTGTGCTGGTACACTGACGGCTCAAGAGACATCGCTAAAGATATAGATTTCTTTACTTCTATCGACCCTTCCAAGGCGATTACTGCAAAAAAGAAATTCAAGGATAATATTAAAGGCGGTGACTTTGGCGGGTATTTTAACGTTGGGGCTGTTTACTCCGACGAACGCTTTATGAACAATATGCCGGCTAATATTTCCTCAATTCCATATTATGAGCAGTTGAAATCTTCTGAACTTTATTATCAGGGAGAGGGCAGTAAGGATGATTTCAAGATAACGGCACACCTATATGATGCAGAAGGAAACAATCTGCTTAAGAAGATAAATATGCCTGAATTCGATACAGATTTGCTTAAGTTTATTGATGCGGAATCTTCTTTCGTTTATGCGGTTGCAATGGATGAATTTTATGTTTCATACTTAAAGGATATGGCTGTTTCTTCTTTGTTCAGAAATGAGGAGAAGGCGATGGTAAAAACGGCTTTCAACAATATCGAAGGTAATATCGTAATGGGAGTAAAGATAAACAGTCTTGTTAGTCTTCGTGATATCCAGATTTCTGCTGCTGCCAAGTTGAAGGACGGAGCGGAGAAGAATTTAAAGGCTTTGTTAGATAAAGAGTATAAGGCTGACCAATATGGTGAATATACAGTCGTTGAAAATCCTGCATATTCTGTTCGTTTAGGTTTCAAGGATGATTGCGTATATGTAACTAATAATGTTTTGCCAAAGGAAAATTTTAAGGACAGTAAGGCTTCAAAGTTCTTTAAAGATGTTTCTTCCGCTATGTACGTTGATTGCATGGATGGTTCTGTTTTCTCTACTGCGGGTACTGCATACCTCGGTAAGCCGGTTGCAGGTTATATCTATGCTAAGTCTGACGACGAAAAGGCTGAGTTGGTTGTTCATGTTGAACATAATGACATGGATAATATTTACGCATATTTTGTAAAGATTTTGGGTAGCATTTAAGTTCCAGAATGAATATCATTGAATTGAATAACGTAACGCCTGCGGCTTTTGCTGATATTTCGCGTATTGCTTCGGAAGTTTGGCAATCTTCGCTGGCGTTTGAAAAAGGAAAAAAATATCTTGTTTCTGCACAGAGCGGTGGCGGTAAGTCGTCGCTTTGTGCTTTCCTGTTTGGGTATCGTGCAGATTATTCCGGTGATATTTTTTTTGATAAAAGAAATTTGCGGGATTTTTCCGTCAATGATTGGTGCTTGGTGCGACAGAGACAGATTGCATATCTTCCGCAGGACTTGAGGCTCTTTGGTGAATTGACCGCATGGGAGAATGTCTCTATAAAGAATGAGATTACTTCTTTTCGAAATGATTCGGAAATTCTTGAAATGTTCAGAAAGTTGGGAATAGAAGATATGATTGGAAAGCCTGTGGGAAAATTGTCGATAGGGCAGCAGCAGAGAGTGGCTATTATTCGTGCTTTGTGCCAGCCTTGTGATTTTATTATGCTTGATGAACCCGTTAGCCATCTTGATGAGGATAATAATACTGTGATTGCTGATTTGGTTTATGATTTTGCAGAGAAAGCTGGTGCCGGAATTATTGCCACTTCAGTGGGAAACAATCTGAATATGGATTATGATATTGTTTTAAAGTTATGAGGCGTCTTTTGTGGAAACTTTTGGGAAAGCAGATAAGCAAAGTGCAGTTGGCGGGATTTGCGATTGCCAATATAATTGGGTTGGCTATCGTGATGATTGGCGTGCAGTTTTATGCTGATGTTGTCCCTCTATTCAGCGACGATGGCGTGATGGGAAAGGATTATCTTGTGGTGACGAAAAAAGTCAGTGGCTTTTCTGCCTTGAAGGGATTTGTTGGGGGTAACTCTGGTTCTGCTTTTACAAAAGATGATTTGAACGACTTGAAAAGTCAGGATTGGGTGGCTTCGGTTGGAACTTTTACCACATCAAATTATCCTATCTACGGTTCTGTTGAATTGCAGGGGCGTGGGTTGCGTACAAGTTTCTTTTTTGAGTCTGTCCCTGATGAATTTATTGACGTTGACACTAAAAAATGGACATTCGATCCAAACAATCCGCAAATTCCTATAATTGTTTCAAAGGACTATCTTTCGCTTTATAATTTTGGGTTTGCCGCATCGCAGGGAATGCCGCAGTTAAGCGAGGGAATGGTTGGAATGGTGCCTATCGTTTTTAGAATGACTTTGCCTGGAGGAGGATTTGAATATATTCCAGGAAAGATTGTTGGCTTTTCAAGCAGATTGAATACTATTATAGTTCCCGATGCTTTCATGAAATGGAGCAATGAAAGGTATGCTCCGGGTATTTCTGAATCTCCGTCGAGAATTATTGTAAAGGTAAAGGGTTTGGGAAATACAAAGGTGGAATCTTATTTTAGCAACAAGGGATATGAGGTCGCCGGAGATAAGTTGAATAATTCAAAGGCGAGTGGACTGCTGTCGTTGATAATGTCGGTCGTGGTCGTGGTTGGGCTTGTTATTTGCTTCCTTTCATTCCTTATCCTCGTTCTTAGCATTTATCTGCTTATGCAGAAAAACACCGAGAAATTGAAGAATTTGCTTATTCTGGGATATTCTCCGAAGCAGGTGGCTGGAATGTTCGTGAAATTGGTGCTATTTATGAATGCTGCGGTATTTATTATCGCTGTATTTATTCTTACAATTGCAAGAATGGCTTATTTGCCGGTAGCAAATGTTCTTGATTTGGAAGGGGCTTCTATTTGCTGGTCGCTCGCTGCTGGTTTACTGGTTATTGCTGCTATATCTTGTGGTAACGTTTTGGCGATAAGGAAAAAAATCAGAAGCCTTTGGATTTGGGAGAAATAGGGCAATTGTTTGTCCTTTTCTCTTTTTATAATCTATATAGGAGAGAAATTTTCCTTTTAGTTAAAAAATCCTATATCTAATCAAACTAAATGAACAATAATTCAGCATATTTGTTTAATTTGTACGCATAACAACACATAATAACAAGAAAAATGCAAGAAATTAAAGATATTCCGAGAGTATCTCTGGATAAGATTGTTTCAATCTTTAACAAGATGCCGGGTGATGCCTACGTCCCTGGTTGCCTGATTGCTTCTCGCTCTTCTAAGGATGCTAAAGAGAATATTTCCAAGCACAATTTTTCTCTTTCTCATCCTTTTAGCCTTAATGCCTTTATCTTTTTAATGTGCAAAGACGGCAGTTTTGACGTTAGAACGAACAATAAGGTTTATCACATTGAGAAAAACGGGATTTTCGTGAATTTCCCAGGGCAGATTATGTATGTGGATAATGACGTTGATGGGCTGGTTAAGGCAATGGCTATTGACGTGGAATACATACAAAATCAGACTCTCGATATTAAGCCGATAATTCAGAAATTGCTTAGTCTGAAGGATAATCAGTATTTCCAACTGTCAGATGCTGGTTTTTCTGAGATTTGTGATATTATTGATGCTATCGCAACTGAAATATCTAACAATAACTATGACGATAATTCGCGCGAAATTGTCAGATGCCTTATGGCTGCGGTCTTTTTCAAGTTGTGCCGTATTATTGAGGCAAGTGTGAGAACAAAGGTTAGTTCTGATGATTTCAACAAGAATGCCGGATATTTTAAGGAGTTTCTCATCCTTCTTGGTGAAAACTACAAGACGGAAAGATCTGTCGGATTCTATGCCGAAAGAATGCACCTTTCTCCAAAGTACTTCACAACGCTAATAAAGCGTGCAAGTGGTAGTACCGTTGCTCAGTGGATTAACCATTATGTTATCCTCGAAGCAAAGAACCTTTTGAAATATTCAACGATGAACGTACAGGAAATTGCTTATACGCTTAATTTCCCTAACCAGTCTTTCTTTGGAAAATATTTCAAGCATCACACAGGGATGACGCCAAGTGAGTATAAAAAAAGCAAATAATTTTTGTGTCTGTATTGTGGAAAATTGGTGGCAGAGAACTGACCTTTTGTTAGGAGAGGATGGGCGGTTGCGTTTGGAAGGCAGCCGTGTCCTTGTTGTTGGTGTGGGTGGTGTTGGCGCATATGCCCTTGAGATGCTTGTCAGAAGCGGAGTGGGGTGCGTTGACATTATCGACGGAGATGTTGTTGGGGTAACTAACTTGAACAGGCAGTTGCCTGCTCTTAATTCTACTTTGGGGAAACCGAAGGTAGATGTTCTGAAGGAACGTATGCTCGACATTAATCCGAATTTGAAAATTGATGCTGTTTGCGGTTTTGTAACCGTTGACAACGTAGCGGAGATTGTCGGTATCGGGAAGTATGACTTCGTTATTGATGCCATTGATTCTGTTTCTCCGAAAGTTGCGCTTATAGCCCATTGCCTAACAAATAAGATAAATATAATTTCTTCTATGGGAGCCGGTGGCCGTATGGACTTGCAGAAAATACAGTATGCCGATATTTGGGAAACCCATTCCGACGGTTTGGCAAAAGCCGTTCGCGACAGATTGAAGAAATTGGGCATTCGCAAAAAACTGAAGGTCGTTTGGAGTAGTGAGCAGCCATCCAAATCGGCGTTGACGCTTACAAATGAGATTGCATGCAAGGTGTCGAGTTACGGCACGGTGTCGTTTCTCCCTGCTGTTTTCGGCTGCTATCTTGCCGCTTTTGTTATTAGAAAAATTTCTGAAAGATGATTGAGATAAAAGACATACGAAAAAGTTTCGGCAATCTTGAAGTTTTAAAGGGCATTTCTGCCGAGATTAACGACGGTGAGATTGTTTCTATTGTTGGACCGAGTGGTGCTGGAAAATCGACCCTTTTGCAGATTGTAGGTACTCTTGACAAGCCGGACTCCGGCAGAATTATTTATAACGGGGTCGATGTGTCGTTGATGTCAGAGAAGAAATTGTCGGCATTTCGTAATGGAAATATCGGTTTCGTTTTCCAGTTTCACCAGTTATTGCCGGAGTTTACAGCAATGGAAAATGTTGCCATACCGGCGTTGATAAAGGGAGACAACGCATCGCAAGCCAACAAAAGGGCTGCAGAATTGCTCGACTTCCTCGGTTTGTCAGGCAGGCTCGATCATAAGCCGTCGCAGTTGTCGGGCGGAGAGAAGCAGAGAGTGGCAGTAGCAAGAGCTTTGATGAATAAACCAGCGGTTATTTTTGCTGATGAGCCGTCGGGTAGCCTTGATTCCAATAACAAGAAAGAACTGCACAAACTTTTCTTCGATTTGCGACGCGAACTGAACCAAACGTTCGTCATTGTCACTCACGATGAAACTCTTGCTGCTGACTGCGACAGAATAATTAAAATGACCGACGGCAAAATAGTGGAAATTGTCAACAACAGATAGAGTAGGTGATTTTCTATACGTATTTTGCGTCTCCTTTTCTTACCCATTTCGGCATTTAGGCTCCGTCTATGCAATATTTTTGCTAAATTTGCAGTCCGCTTAATGTTATAACAATGAAATATCGTAACGAAGAAGACAAGTGTAACGGTCTGGCTGGAATGCTCATTGCCTTGATGCTCTTTGATGAGTTTGAGAATATTATCGAAATCGACATCGATGATGATAACAATGAGTATATCCATTTCACTCCTGAGTTTTTCGCTTGGCAAAGTCAGTTGGTACCGCCTAAGCAGGCTTGGGAAATTGCGTTGAGAAATTTCCAACTGACAACGGCGATGATGATGGCAAACCTTATTTGCAGATATTCTAAATCTAAAAAGGCAACTTACAGCGACGTTAGAAAAGCAATTTTCAAGACTGTTGCCGAAGAGGGAAAGAGTGCTTGCCAGTTGGAGGAGGATGAAGTAAACTCTATCTTTATGAGAACTTTTGACTTTGTCAACGACAGAATGCAAAACAAAAGGGTGCTTGCCCTTGCAAAATCAATTTCAGTAGAAATTTCCAATAGGAGATTTATGGGTGACGATGAGTTGAAGGAGCTTTTTGCTTCTTTGCAAAACCAGTAGAAATATTTCCTTAACTATTGATTTTTTTAAAATTTAATTCTAAATTTGCATAAACTGAACCTTCTTTACTATGGAAGATTTGAAGATTATAACAAACATACAGGTTTGCAAATATGCAGAACTTGTGGAAGAGGATAAGATTTTGGTGGATAAAGCCAAAGCGATGACTGCTAATTCCTATGCTCCATACAGTAATTTCAGTGTTGGTGCTGCTGTGTTGTTGTCAAATGGGAAAATTGTTGGTGGTGCAAATCAGGAAAATGCTGCTTTCCCTTCAGGTACTTGTGCTGAAAGATCTGCTATTTTCTATGCCCATTCAAAATATCCCGATGCAAAATTCCAGAAGTTGGCTATTGCAGCTTGCTCTAACGGAGATTTCACGGCTTCGCCTACGCCACCTTGTGGTGCTTGTCGTCAGGCTATTCTCGAATATGAAAAACTTGCTGGTCATCCCATAAAGATAATGCTTTACGGAAAAGACAAGATTTATATCGTTAACGGTATTCGTGATTTGTTACCTTTGCAATTTGAAGAATTCTAATCGATGAGAGAAGGCTGGAAGATTATTGTAAATCCCAAATTCGAGTCGTTTAGAAAATCTATAGAATCTATCCCTTTTTATGTAAAGGATAAAGGGGAAATTATTTATAGCGACAGAAATACTATATACCGTTTGGATATCGGTGGCGTTGATGCTACCGTTAAGGAATTTCATATTCCTGCTCCTTTTAATAGGTTTGTTTATTCTTATTTGCGTCATAGCAAGGCAAGGCGGTCTTTCGATAATGCTATAGAGTTGGAGAGGCTTGGCATCGGTACGCCTGAGCCTATTGCATATATTGAGGAGTATTCTTCCGGACTGCTTGCCCGTAGTTATTATATATGCAGAATGGTAGAGGGGCAGAATATACGCCATTGGGAAACGGAGGTTGTGAACTATAAGCAGATGATTGACGCTTTTGCAGCATTCACTCTTGACTTGCATAATAAAGGTGTTCTGCACAAGGATTATTCTCCTGGAAACATTCTCTTCAATTTGGATGAAAATGGTAATTACCATTTCTATCTGATTGATATTAACAGAATGAAATTCAACGTTTTCGACAAAAAGAAACTATATCGCAATTTCAGGTGCCTGAATATTGACACAGAGGTTGAAACAGCTCGTGTGGCGATTGACTATGCCCGCCACGCCGGGCTTGACCAGGAAGCGATGGGAAACCTTGCTGTCAAGATGCTAAGGAAATACCACAGCGAAAAGAAGAGGCACAGAATGATGAAAATGCTTTTTAAAAAGAAAAAACAAAAACACTGATTTCTAATTAATTATGAGCATATTATTGGAAAATCTTAACCCTAAGCAGCAAGAGGCTGTGCTTGCAACCGAAGGGCTTGTTCGTGTGGTCGCTGGTGCCGGCTCGGGAAAAACGAGGGTACTGGCGCACAGATATGCATTTATCGTTGAGGAAATAGGTATTGACCCTTCGAATATTTTGTGTATGACATTCACGAATAAAGCGGCTCAGGAGATGAGGGCGAGGATTAACAAGTTGCTCGTAAACTGTGCAAACAGTGATTTGATTTGCACTATTCACGGCTTTTGCGTTAAAGTGCTGCGCCAGGATATTGTCAGATTGGGATACCCTAAATCTTTCATCATCCTTGATGAGGAGGACTGCAAGTCGCTTGCAAAGCAGGTTATGGAGGACTGCGGGATTGACAGAACAAAAGATACCGTCAGAAAATTCCTAAATGGAGTTGCTGCCTTTAAGGACATGAATCCTGACTATATTCAGAAATACCTTGTCCCAGGTGCAGAGATGCCAGAAGACGTTGCCAATCAGCCTATTATAAAGTTTTTGCAGGCACAGCAACGCTATTATTCGCTCGATTTCGACGACCTTATGAATTTCGCTTTATATATTCTTGAAAATTTCGACGACGTTAAAGATTATTGGCAGAATAAGTTGAACTATGTGCAGATTGACGAAGTGCAGGACTGTAACGCTAACGACTGGAAACTGATAAATTGCATAACTGGTACTCATAAAAATCTTTTCGTTGTGGGGGACCCAGACCAGGCTATTTACGAATGGCGTGGCTCCAAACCAGATATGTTTGTAAATTTCAAGTCGGAAACGGATATTGTCCTTGCGGAAAATTATCGCTCTACTCCTGATATTCTGAAAGTGGCTAATTCGGTTATTGCTCATAACAAGAACAGAATACCCAAGGACCTGATGACGCAGAATCTAAATGGGAAAAAGACAATTCACTATCACGGCAAAAACGAAGCCGACGAAGCCTCTTGGATTATTAAGCAAATAAAGAATCTGCATAGTATTGAAAACTGCGAGTTCAGCAACTTTGCAATTCTGTACCGTGCTTCTTATCTTTCTCGCTCTCTCGAAAAGGAGATGATTAAAAACCAGATGCCATATACTATTTGGGGTGGTATCAGATTCTTTGAAAGAAAGGAAATCAAAGACATTCTTGCATATTTGCAACTTGTTGACGATGACCGTGACCTGGCCTTCAGAAGAATTATAAACGTACCGGCTCGAAAATTCGGAAAGGCTACACTGAAAAAACTGGAAGCAATCGCTGTCGAAAATAATTTATCTCTTTATCAAGCGTTGAAAAGCAAACTTTCTGAACCTCCTTTCAATAAGAAAGAGTATGCTGATTTTGTTAGAATTATTGAAGAGGGACGCCAGATTAAGAACTCTGCTCTCGTTTCTGATCTTACGGATATGCTCCTGAAAAAATCAGGGCTATTGGACAATATAAGAAGTGATGAAGATGAGGAAAGACTTGAAAACGTAAAGGAATTTATGAACGATATTAACCGCTACGAAGAAACCGCTACGGAGAATGGGGATGATATCTTCCTTTACACCTACTTGCAGGATATTGCCCTTTATACGAATATGGACTTCAAGAATAACTCAACTACAATTAAACTGATGACGATGCACCAGGCGAAAGGGCTTGAATTTCCGTACGTTTTCGTGTGTGGTATGAGTGAAGGCATTTTCCCAAGTTACAGAGCTTTGCAGGAGCGTAAAATGGCTGCCCTTGAGGAAGAGAGAAGACTAATGTACGTTGCCGTTACAAGGGCAGAAAAGGCTCTCTTTTTGACTGAATCGGAAGGCTATAACATTTCCTTTAGCGGGGAAAAATATCCATCTCGATTCCTGATGGAAATTGATAGCAGTCTGATTAACGTAAAAGGCGACATTGACCCATACTTGATAACCTGTTCTCGTCGCATGGCGTCGGAAATGGATAAGACTTTTGAAGAGAAGCATTCGGCGGCCTTTGAAGTTGGTGATACTGTTATTCATAAAATCTTCGGAGTAGGGACGATTATTGAAATTAATGGCAAGCCTGGTGAGGAATCTTCTTCAGTTAAAGTGATTTTCGACCAAACAAACAAAACGCGAGACCTTAATCCCGCAAAACTCACCAAAGCATAATTTTATTTTTCTAAAATTACATTCATTATTTGTTGAGGTTAAAATATTTTTTAATTTTGTATTATAGTTTGCTTGGATGATAGATAAAAGTCTTTTCCCAATGTGAATTATTCAGTATAAAGTTTTATATATAATTGCTTTAATACTTTTTTTGGTAATATTATAATCCCCATATTGTTATTATGTGGTATTGTGTCTTATTTGATATTTTTTGTAGAACTTTAAACCAATTTTTTTTGGTAAAGTGCTATTGAATAGAATTTGGATGATACCAGGAGTAAATAAAACCAAAATCGTAATGGAATATGACTTTAGTAAAAAACAAACCTGAAGGCTTGCTTTATATACAAGAGCATGTTGAATGCAAAAATTATCTTACTGGAAACGATGCCTTATTTGAAGAAATAAATTTGGAATCGGGTGAATTGTTTATCAGAGAGTTTATAAATCGTCCGTCCCTTTTATTTATTTTATCTGGAGAAATTAGGGTCTCAATAAGAAGTGTTGTAAACAGAAAGGTAGAGGCGGGCAACATGCTGTTTGTAATAATGGGCGATAGTTTTTTCGGAAGAGCACTTACTGATGTAACGGTTATAAGATGTTCCTTTACGCATGAAATCTCTCTTTGTAACAAATTCGCATTGAAAGATCTTACCAGGTTTATTTTACCCCCCCCCATTTATGGTGCTGAAAATAAGAGAGTTAATGAATTAGTAATGCTTGATATTCATCCTATATTGAGAAAAGAACTTGAATTGACTATGACTGCTGTGCAAAATGGTCTGTTGTGTTCGCATTTTCAACGCATAAAGCAAGATATTATTTTGATGGAAATTAGGGGTTTGTATAAGAAAGAAGATCTTGCAAGATTGTTTGAACCCTTGATTAGTAACGATGAAGACTTTAAGATTAAGGTTTTGGAAACTTATAATAATATCAAGACCGCAAAAGAATTGGCGGCTGAGTTAAACATGTCTCAATCTTCTTTTAAGCGTAAATTTAACGAATGCTTTGGCACTTCTCCAAAGCACTGGCTGATACAGAAAAAGAAAGAAAAACTTTTCAGAGATATTGTTATGAGTGAAATGACTATTAAGGAAATTGCAGAAAAATATGATTTTACAGTAAACTACATTTCTTCTTTTTGCAAAAAAAATTTCGGCAAAACGCCAACAGAATTAAGAGGAAAACATAATCCAAAATAATTTATAGATATAATCATTAAATGTACTCGTGCTGAATCCGGTTTAGTGCGGGTTAATGCCATATTGAACCATTGTGAGCCATTTTTGTAGATTTTTTAACCTTTCTTATTGACTCCCTTTTTTATTTAGTTTATACCTTTGCAATCATAATTATGTAATTATTGACTATATAATCTCACATTCTCTTAGTTGTGTAAAGGATGTTTTAGGTGATTGTTTACTAGGCTTATAGGTTGTGGTTGTTGAGTCTGAGTGTCGAAGACAAATACAATAATTTGTTTACGGCTTTTGCTTGTCAGGTAGTAATCTTTAAGTCTGTCTTAACCGAATATTAATAGTTTATAATGAAGAAAAAACTTTTCAGTTTGATGTGCATGATATCCTTGTTTGCATGTACTTCTGTTTGGTCTCAGAATGTGGCTTTGAAAACAAATGCCCTGTTCTGGTTGACAACTACTCCAAACATTGGTTTAGAAGTGGCTCTAAGTCCGAAATACACGTTAGAACTGGCTGCTGCATATAATCCTTGGACTTTTAAAGATGATAAGAAAATGAGATTTTGGCTGGCTCAGCCTGAACTGAAATATTGGTTCTGTGAAAAGTTCGAAGGGCATTTTGTGGGCATTCACTTACATGGGGCTCAGTATTACGGCGGTTTTAAGGAGAAAAGATATGATGGCTATTTGGCTGGAGGTGGTTTTTCTTATGGTTATGATTGGATTCTGTCACCTCATTGGAACCTGGAGGCAGAAATCGGTATTGGATATGCTCGCCTTTGGTATAAGGAAAGTCCAAGAACTCTTTGTGAAAAATGTCACCAAAATGTAACTAAAAACTACTTTGGCATTACTAAGGCTGCGATTTCTTTTATTTACTCTTTCTAACTGTTGAACTGACATGAACAAGAAAATACTATATATATCTTTACTCGTCGCATCGGCTGGATTTATTGTCGGGTGTGCTTCTAAAAACTTGCAGACAAAAAATATTACAGTGACTCCTCAGAATTGTAAAATAATACCTAATGATGGGTATAATGCTGATTTGGATGTCGTTTTCCATGTCCCGAGTGATTACTTGAAAAAACGTAGCAGATTGGTCATTGTGCCTCAATTAATGGTGGCGGATTCTATTAGAAGTGAATTTGATCCTATTGTTGTTGATGCTCCCATTTATAAAAAGAAAATGGAGCGTCGTCAGGTTTTGGAGAATTATACTGACACGCTTGCTCATGGTCTTCGCTCTGTTGAGGATACTTCTGCATCGTTTGATTTGCCTTATAGTGTAGATGTTGTTCTTCCTGAAGGCGTTGATAATGCGAGTGTTGTGGCTTATGTTTCTACTGACGGTTGTGGAGAATGTACCGGTTTCGATACTGTTGAGGTTGCTTCGATTAGCAGACCGTCCTTGTTTATTAAGTGGATTGAACCGAAGTTTGAAGTGCGCCCTAAAGTCGTTAACGGAAAAGGGGAAGCGCGTTTGGCTTTTGAAATTAACAAATATGACATCAATTTGGAATTAGGTAATAATCAGGAAGAACTGAAGGCTATGCTGAAAACACTTACTCCTGTGTTGAAAGACTCACTGGCTACAGTTAATCTATTTACAATTTCCGGTATGGCATCTGCCGACGGTTCGCTGCATTTTAACACCAGATTGGCTGAGAATCGTGCTAATGCCGCTAAACAATGGGTGGCTAATCAGTTGTCGCTAAAGGCTGAACTGGTGAGGGTTATAAAAACAGATTCCAAACCAGAAGGCTGGGCTCCTGTTCTTGCTTCAATGATTAAGGATGGTAATCCTGACTCTGTTAAGGTTAAAGATATATTGGTGAAATTTGCTGATAAGAATGACGATGTACAGGAACGTCATATCCGCCAGTTGGCTTGCTGGAATCAAATTCGCGACAAATATCTGTCTAAAGACCGTAAAGTGGAATATGTATATTCCTATACTATTAAAAGTTTTACGAGTGATAAAGAACTGTTAGAGATGTACGGTAAGCGTCCTGACGCTTTCAATGAGCCGGAATTGCTGAAAGTTTCTTCCCTTATGGAAACGGTTGAGCAGAAAATTGATGTTTATCGTACCATTTTGAAATATTTTCCTGAATCGGAAACTGCAAAGAATAATCTTGCCGTGCTTTACTTGCGTAGCGGTAATGTTGATGCTGCTCGTGTGTTGGTTCGACAATTATCGGGGAGATATCCGAATCCTGACGGAAAACTTTTAAAAGAGGAGGGTAAGTAATGGTTAGAAAAGCGTTTTTATATCTTTTGGCATTGTTGGTAATGGTCCCTGCCATGTCCTCTTGCATTCGTGATGAGATACAGAAATGTCCCCCATTGCGTATTACTTTAAAAGTAAAGGATAAAAACTATTTTAATGTTGATGCGGTTGTTAATAAAGGCTTGATTGATAGGAAAGATGAAAATCTGCCTTTCCGGGAATATATTTCAACATTATTTTATATTGTCAGAGATGAGGCTGGTAATATTATTGAAAAGCGTGATTTGGCAAATGTTGCTGGTGATGAGAAAGAGATGGTTATTCAATTACCTGTTGAATTGCCTTATGGAAAGTATAGCATTACTGTTTGGGGAAATATTAAAAGTAGAGCACCGTTGGATGAGAATTTCTCTGGTGCGGATTTGGAGCATGCAGATGCTGCTAAGCAGGATGTCTATATGGCGAGTGCGGTGATACTGTACGAAATGGGTTCTGAAAACCATATTGTAGAGTTGGAGAGGGCTAAGGGTCTTCTGATTGTTCAGGCTGAGAATTTGCCTGATTTTATTGACTCTTCAGAGAAAACGGTATCCAATGTATATAGATATGTTGCAGAAGGCTTTAAATATGATCGCTTAACTGATATTTACAGTAGAACTGAATGGAACGAAAAGAATAATATTGTAACGTATTCTTTTACTGGGCCTTCTAAAGGGTTTGAATCTTCTTCGCTTAAATTGCAATTCTTGAACTCTGATTGTAATGCAGGTTTGGGGGGTGATAATATTTGCAGCCTAAAGCCTGAGAGTATTGGTATTACAATGATTAGAAATTCAATTACAGTGGTTAAGTATGTATATGCTGATAATAATAAGTTCGATATTTATGTCCTTGTAAACGATAATTGGGAGGAAGTACATGGATTGATTATTGAGGAATGAAGTTTTATAAAATAAATGTTTAATTTAAATTTTAAAAACATGAAAAAGAGTTTATTTGTAGCAGCAACAGGTATGCTCCTGTTATCTGCTTGTAGTAATGAAGAGCCTATTAATGGTGGAAATCCAGAAGAGGATTTGCAAGGTCAGGAATTGGTTATGAAGGTTGTTAATACCGGTGACGGTTTGACTTCGCGTGCTGGCCGCCCTTTGCTTAGTTCTGAGGCTGCTCAGTCTATCGACAAGGTGAAATTGGCTATCTTTAAAATTAACGATGGAACAAAGACTATTGAAAAATGTGTTTTTGTTAAGGAATTCGCAAACTGGACAACTGACAGTGAATTATATGGTGGTACAACTGTTGACGGAAAGAATGACCACGGTAGATATGCTTCTTTGAACCTTAAAAAAGAAATTGCAGAAGGTCAAAAAGGTCTTGACGAAGGTTCATATATGGTATATGCCGTTGGTTACAATTCAAACAAAAGCGTTTATACTTATGAACCGGGTCTTGATGCAATCGTAAAAGATTGGGCTTCTGCATCTACTTTCAAGTCTGTTAAGGCTACAACAGCAGGTGATGCTGAAGAAATCTTCGCTGGTAGCATCGCTGAAATTAAGGTTGATGCTAAGAGAAACTTTGTAGTTGCTGAGGCTGGTCATCCTGATAATAACATCCTTTATTTGCATCGTCAAGTTGCTGGTGCTTTCGGTTATTTCATGAATATTCCTGCTGTAGGTCCTGACGGTACTGCAGCCACTCACTTGCGTTTGGTTGCTTCTGCAAAGAATATGACGCTTAATATGACTAAGTTCAACACTGACTTCAGAACAACTGGCAAAGGTGTGAAATATGTTGTCAACGGTGAGGCTGGTAATGTTCCTGCTGTTGCTGATGCTAAATTCAAAGGCGGTGATAATGGCTATGTCGTTTATAACATCAAAATAACTGACTGGTTTGCTAATGGCGACTCTAATAAGGACGGCGTTTTTGGCAAGGGTGACACATGGGATATTCCTGCTGCTATAACTGACAACGCAGAGTTCAATGCAATTAATGGTTCTTTATTTGCTGGTAACTTTGTTATTCCTTTCGCTAACCAAAATAAAACTACTTTCGAATTGCAGTTGGTTAATGGTGAAGGAGCATCTGCAAAAATCCTAAGAACTTGGACTGTAAACTTGAAGGCTGCTCAAACTGGTGTTGTTGGTCTTGAAAATGACACTGAACTTTCAAACGAAACTGCTTCTTCTTACAGTATCGTTCGTAACCACCTTTACACTATCGGTAGAAAGGACGTGGCTAACCCAACTAATCCTACAACACCAACAGATCCAGAAAATCCGGAAGATCTTAGCAAGGGTCAGATTTTGACACTTCGCGTGAACGACAACTGGGAAGTTGTAAATCAGTTGGAAGTTGAACCGGAAATCTAATAGTTTGATTTTTGAAACATAACTTATGAAAATTATTTCATAAATAAATTGTAGTCCGGAAGTTTCCATAACCTATATTATGGAAGCCTCCGGATTATTTTCCTTTTTTTAAAGCGGCGGACTTGTTTGGGGCAATTGGAGGCTACGCTGTTGTGAAAATTCGCTTGTCGCACTTGGCAAGTGGTAATTGCCTGAGTTGTCAATCGCTTTCTTTTATGTGCGATTGGTAAATGGCTGCTTTTGCATCTTTTATTCCCCGATTGGGGTTATTGGGTGTATATGCCAATACATCATTATTTGATGTCACTAATTTGAAAGCATTTTTACAAAATATATAAATTTAATATACAGAAACAATGAAAAGATTTAACCTGAAGGCAATAATCTTTGTGCTTCTTATGGCAGTTGCTTTTAATGGAAAGGCTGGTAAGACTGTTATTACAAATCCTGATTTCCCTCGAAAAGCATTGCTCGCTCCAAATTGTATGATTAATACAATGGTGAATGTTGCTGGTGTTATTTCTGGTGAGAGTGCGATGAATTGCATTCTTGATGAGTCTTTTGATAACTTTGCTTCGATGATGGGATTGGCTAAGGTTGGTTTGCTTTCTGACCCTGTGCTAAGAGTAAAGGATTTGGAGAATGTTTATCCTGCTGGTACCGAGGCGGGTTTCTGTGTACTTAATGATGCTGGTAAGTTACTTTCTTTAGACCTTTTGAAGAATGTAAAGATTTATTTTTATCTTGACGGTGTTCTTCAAGAAGGAGTAACGGTGGAGCAGTCAAATCAAGAATTACTCTCTCTTGGTTTGATTCAGGTTGGGCAGCAAGATGCGGAGTTGTCGCTCTCTGCTAAATCAACTAAGGAATTTGATGAGATTGGACTTTATGTTGAAGGAGTTGAGGTTAAGGCTCTTAGCGATACAAGAGTGAAGTATGCTTTTGTTGGCAGTGCGAAACGCTTGGAATTGATTGAAGATAAGGTTCCGGGGATTGAGTCGAACCATAAACCTCATTTTGGAAAAGAAGACCCCTTGACTAATAACCGGTTAGATGACTATCTTATTATTCCTTCTATTCTTATTGATATAGGAGCGGAAGTAAAACTTTCTTGGGATAAGGAGTTTCCTAAAGGAACGAAAGTGGGTTTTAAGTTTGATGATGCCAATATATTGGATTTGGGTCTTCTTAGTGGAATATTCATTAAAGTATGGGGAGCGGATGGTACTTCAACAGTAACAGAGATAAATGGAAAATTGCTTGGGCTTAGTTTGATTGGCAAGAGTACCTATGATGTTTCTATTCGTGCACCGCAGGCTTTCAATAAGGCTCAATTGATTATTTCCGGTTTGGACATTGCGGTTAAGGCGCGTCATATATATTATGGATATGTTGAAGGGGCTCCTAATAAGAGGCATTATCATGACCTGAATTTAAGTCTGAATCCTGTTATTTGCCCAGAGGAGACAATGTATCAATTGCAGCCTTCTGATGGAACTGTTACCTGGGAGTTGGTTAGTAAGCCTGCTGAAGATAAAACGGTGCAGGTTTCTCCAAACGGTATGGTGACTAATATGACGCCTGGCGTGATTGGCGACTACGTGTTTAAGGCTACTGCTTTAGATGGCTGTTCGGACACTGTTACTCTTACTAAAGGTATTTCGGCAGGTGTCGCTCCGGATTGTAATAAGCCGATTGCTGATGAGATGGATATTGCAAACAGCATACATGGCTCAAGTGGATCGTTGATTAGCATTTCTGATATTAAATACAAGGAAAATATTATTGATAACGATATGAGCACCTACGCTGAATATATTGGCGGATTGACATTGGCTAATAATATGCAGATTATCGGTGTCAAGAAGAGAATAGCAGATCCAATGTGGTCTGGCGGCAAAAATGGAAAACGTGTGGGTTTTATCGTTGAGTTGAATAATGGCTTGCTGGGATTGAATGCGTTGGAATTTTTTAGAATACGTCTCTATAATAACAAAACGCAATCATACGTTCATGATGCTGTCATTTCTAAGTGGAATACTGTTTCCGCTGGTTTGATTGGTGATAATGAGGTGATGAAGGTCCGTCTTAGTATTGAGGTCCCTGCTGGTGTCGAATTTGATGAAATAACGCTCTGGAAATCAGGACTTTTGGATTTGGAACTGAACGCTATGCGTATCTACGGCGTTTTTATGCATAATGCTGCAGATGATTGTTATACTGATGACCCGCTTGGGTGTGGAAGTACCGTCGTTTCAAGAAAGACAATGGGGGCGTCGATTAACTATGGGCATACTGGTTCTACTGGTGTTGCTCAGGTAGGGGTGTTGATTAAAGATTTGGAGCATTTGGTTGATGATGATATTGAAACATATACCTATGTTGACGGTATTCAGGTTGGTGTCGGTTTAAATATTGCCGTTAATTTGGGCAAAACATTGGATAAGGGTCAGCAAATAGGTATTATTATGGATGAAAATACATATCTTGCAAATTTAGATGTTTTCGACTCATGGAGTTTCAAGACTTATTATAAAGGCAGGGAAACTGGTGACCAGAAAAAGGGGTGGAATGTCTTAGGTTTGGATGCTATTGGTTTTGGAGATAAAATTTACCTCTTTTTGAATCCTACCCGAAAATTCGATGAAGTAAGGCTGGAAACTGGTGATTTGGTTAAAGCTTTGAGCGGATTGAAGATTTATGGGCTGTTTGTTAGACAAGATGCTGACGCTGACGGTATTCCTGATTGTGAAGATGAATCAACTTGTAAACCTCCTGTGGTTCCTGGAGATTTTGATTTTATTCTTTCTGCCAAGAATATTTGTCAGGATGATGAGTTGACCGTTACTATTGTTGGAGATGCTAACACAATTTATAAATTATCTTGCAATTTTCAAGGAATTAATAATGTTGATGTTCTGACAGATGAGAATGGGCAAGGAGTATGGGTAGGTACAATGCCTAAGGTTGGGTTGGATATTCCTCTAACTGTCACTTCTCAAGATGGTGCTAAATCAATTACAAAAACTTTCACGGTGCATCCCCTTCAAAGTAAATGGAATGGTTCTGTTGATACGAATTGGAATAATTGGGAAAACTGGTCTGACGGCTCTCCATTGACTTGTACAAATGTTATTATTCCTGCGGGATGTGCAATTTATCCTATTCTGACGGTTAATGCTGAAAACCTTTGCAACAATATCCATTTCGAAATGGGTGGCGAAGTGTTGAACACTCATTTGCTTACTTATTCGAAGGCATCTGTTGATATGGCTATCGAAGGTGACAGGTATTATATGCTGTCGGCTCCGCTTCACAGCATGGTGACGGGAGATATGTTTATACCTGTTGGCGGAAACCCTCCGGTATTTACTGATGCTGACGCTCAAAATTCTCCGCAGAACCGTTTCAACCCGCGTATTTATCAGCGCCTTTGGGAGGCAAATGCTAAAGGTAGAACTTTATCAAGTAATACTATTGATGTAGTCCCTAATGAAACAAGGTGGACTCCTCCTTTTAACTATCTTGCTCAAAATTATTCATTGGGAATGGGATTTTCTTTAAAGGCGGTTAGGGGGACTGCAACTGGCAAACTAACTTTCCGCTTCCCTAAAACGCATGCTTCTTATGAGTATGTGACGGATATGGATAAGCCAACGGGAATTGTGCAACCGATTGAGCGTAATATGATTGGTCGGTTCATTTATGAAAATACTAATGGTGGAATCAGGTTGCCTTTTTCTGTAACATTATCTAATAATATTTCTGGTAATACTTTCTTGGTAGGAAATCCTTTTATGTCGCATATCGACATCCAAAAGTTTATGGTGGCTAATAATCTTACATCTGTGAAAGTTTACGACGGAAATTCCGCAAATTCGCTCATTATGGCAGATGGGGAACTCGTTTCTAATGGGGCTGATTTTACTCATATAGCACCAATGCAGTCTGTGTTTGTTACTGTTGCGAATGTTACTAAATCTCTGAAAATAACTTTTACAGAAGAGATGTTGACTTCTTCTCCTGGAATGTTGTTGAAAAGTAGTAAAAGAAACTCGGCGACTTCTCAGGATTTGTGCTTAATGGCTACTGTGGGTGAAAATATGGCTAAGGCTTTGATTAGAGTTTCGGCAGATGCTTCAAATGATTATATTCCTGGTGAAGATGCGGAACTCTTGCTTGATAATGAGGTGAGACCTAATATAGCCTTGTTCAGCATCGCTGATAGTAAGTCTCTTGATATTCAGTTGCTGGATAATGCTGAAAAGATTCCGTTGGGTTTCTATCTGCAAAATCCTGACGTGGTTAATCTTATTGTTAGAAAAAGCAATTTGGGAGAATGGAAAGATTGGTATCTGGTTGATATTCAAAACGGGAAGAATTATTCTTTAGATTCGGAAGAAACAGTTATTTCCTTAGGAAGATTGACTACAAATGTGGGACGGTTCTTCCTGGTTAAAGGAAATTCTTTGGAGAATAATGCTTTCAACGATTACGATGACTGGTGCTATTGTTTCCGTGAGAGTGAGAATTGTATTGTTGTGCGTTCTAAAAATAATGTGATGAATAGGTGCGAGGTTTACTCTGAAAATGGAATGCTTGTGGATTTGGCAAGTAAGGAAAGCAAGGAGTTCAGGCTAAATCCAACATCGGGTATTAATATCTTAAAAGTTTATATGGAAGGAAGAGAACCTAAGGTTCTTAAGATCTCTTGTTACTAAAAGCGATATGTAATGATTCATCTGTATTTTAAAGCAATTGATATGAATAGTAAAATTTCAAATATAATAAAGACGGTGCTCTTGGTTATATCCTGTTTGGTTGCCGTTGGCTGTTCTAATGATGATTTGAACTCGCCAGATTCGCCTGATGATGTAAATACAAAGGTGGTTTTAACTTTTAGCACTTCGCCAACTTTGATAACCAGAACTGTTTTACCTGGACTTGAAAACCTCCAGCACGTAGAAACTATGCAGTTGTATATTTTTAACGGAACAGGAAATAATGCGATGTGTGTTGCTTCTGAAAAGGTGGATTGGACTGATTTGGCTGCTCCAGAAGGAAAACCTACTGTTTCAAAAATGCACAAGGTTATTTACAACAATTTTGAACCGGGTAAACCTTATACTTTTATCGCTGTTGGTATGGATAACTGTTCTGGCGCTACTTTTGCTCTTCCTGATGCTGTGCAAGTGGGCAAGACCTTGCTCGGCGAGGCTAAAGCGGTACTTGATTCAGGCAAAACAAAAAGTGATATTGCCGTTTCTGAACTTTTTGGTGGGGCAGCAGTGATTACTCCTCTTGAAGTGGGCAAGGTGACTGGTACTATCGACTTGTTTAGAAGAGTCGCTGGCGTTATGGGATGGTTTACAAATATACCAAGGCAAGTTAACGGTACTAATGTTGCTTATTTGAGGATAGAACTATTTAAGGCTCAAAACAAGAGCATCTGGTTGACAAAGCCTAATTCCGCTGAGGATGTTATTATGGAGCCGATTGCTGAAAATGACGTTAATAAAGTCCTTGTTGAGATTAAACTTGAAGAGAAGGACTTTGCTCCTGGGGCTGTCGTTTCTAAAGGCGCTTATGTGCTTCCAATGATTGCCCCTTTCAAAACGGCTGATGAAATGATTAAGGCAGGGTATAATGATGAGGCTATATATGTTAAGGATTATACTTTTCAGGTTGTTTTGGCGGATGCTAACGGAACTGTTTTGCAGGCTCGAAAGGTGAGAAATTCGGATATTGTACAAAATGGCGGTACAGAGGGAGGAACGGGAATTATTGAAACGAATAGTGCTTACAGATTCCCAATAAATGCAAACTGGTTCTACCCAATAGGTTCTAAAGATAAACCTGCTGAATGGTCAAACGAGAAAAAATCTAATTTTACTGTTAAGGCTGTTCCTGTCAGATAATAGTATAAATGACTTTACATCCCGGTGTCTTTTTTAGATTCCGGGTTTGTTTTTAATAATACATAATTTTGATTGCAATTCTGATGTGTCCTGCGAAGGTTGATAAAAGGAGGGAAAACATTAGCCAGCATAAAAAACTATAAAAACGGAATTTTAGACTTAAAATGTCTTTCCAATTTATTAATTTTGCATATTATGAAAATTGGAGAAATAGATTTGGGAGAGCGTCCCGTTCTTCTTGCACCAATGGAAGACGTTACCGACGCATCATTCCGCCTTATCTGCAAAGAGCAAGGCGCGGATATGGTATATACTGAATTTGTGTCTTGCGACGCTCTTGTTAGGAACATAAACAGCACCGTTCGCAAACTGCAAATAAATGATGCTGAGCGACCGGTCGCCATTCAAATCTATGGCAAAGAGGTTGACCCGATGGTTCGTGCTGCTGAAATAGCAGCAGAAGCAGGACCGAATATAATAGACATAAACTTTGGTTGCCCCGTTAAAAAGGTTGCATCAAAAGGTGCTGGTGCGGGTATGCTTCGCGACATCCCTAAAATGCTTCAGATAACGAGAGCGGTTGTTAATGCGGTCAAAGTACCGGTCACTGTTAAGACTCGCCTTGGATGGGACTGCGAAAACAAAATAATAACTACTCTTGCCGAGCAATTACAGGATTGTGGCATTAAGGCTCTGACTATACATGGCAGAACTCGTAGCCAGATGTACACGGGAGAGGCTGACTGGACTCTTATCGGTGAGGTGAAGAACAATCCAAGAATAAGCATTCCTATTATCGGAAACGGCGATATCACAAACCCGCAAAAATTAGCGGAATACTATGATCGATATGGTGTTGACGGTATAATGGTTGGTAGAGCGGCTATCGGTGCGCCTTGGATTTTCAAAGAAATGAAAGGCTTCTTGAAAAACGGAGAAATACCAGCAATCTCAAATGCAGAAAAAATGGCTCTACTAAGAAGACAAATAGCAGAAAGCATCGACAAAATCGATGAATATAGAGGTATCCTGCATATCAGGCGACATTTGGCGGCTTCGCCTCTTTTTAAAGGCATCCCAAATTTTAGAGATACAAGAATTGCTATGCTCCAAGCAAACTCTTTCGAGAGTTTAAATGTTATATTAGAAAAAGTTGAAAACAATTACTTATAAATTTTATACAAAATGAAAAAGTTTGGTTTAGTTCTTTGTTCTATCTTATTGGCTGGAACAGCGGCTTTTGCTGAAACATTTAGGATTCCAGTTGGGGAATTTAACGAATTGAAAGTTAACGACAATATAAACGTTGTTTATTCAAATAACCCTGATTCTGTTGGTTTTGTAGTTTTTGAAACAAAAAATGACTACGCCTCATATATACTTACCGATATGAACAAGGGTAAGTTGAAAATAGAATTGGCACAAGAGGCAGCAAGCGTCAAAATGCCGACTATATATGTATATTCTTCTTTCCTTTCAACTGTTGAAAACTCCAAAGCGGGTGAAGTAACAGTAAAGGACGTTAAACCTACGGCTAAATTTACAGCAGAGCAGCAGGGTAATGGTGCCATTATTATTGAAAATGTTGATGCTACTACAATTGATTTGAAAATAATTACCGGAAAAGGTAAAATTATAGCAAAGGGCAAATGTACAAACCTAAACATCAAGAATATCGGCACTGGTGACATTGATGCAATGGAATTGGTCGCTCCAAATGTAAAGACAAACATAATGGGTACTGGTTCTATATTCTGCAGAGCAACTAAATCATTGTCTATAAGCGGACTTGGTTCAGGAAAGGTTTACTACCAAGGAAACCCTACAATATCTAAATCAAAATTAGGAAATATAAAGCCTGTTCCTGTTGTTGACAAAGAGTTGGAAGTTTCAGGGTATCAAGTCTTAGAAGTTTGTCCTCGTGTCATTGTTGGAGAGTAATTTGAAACAGAAAACAGCACGGACCTTGAAATGGAACACCATTGACAAGTTCGCCGTGCAGTTTTTGTATGCCGTAACAGGAGTTATCCTTGCCAATATCCTGTCGAAAAGCGACTATGGGCTTGTGGGCGTTATGGCTGTCTTTCAAGCGTTTGCTTCGCTATTTGTTGATAGCGGTTTCTCAGCCGCCTTAATTCAGAAAAAAACACCAACCGAGAGGGATTACTGCTCGGTTTTCTACTTTAACCTATGGACTTCCGTTGTCATTTACGTGATACTATGGTTTGCCGCTCCTCTAATTGCTGACGCCTTTGGAGATGAGCGACTTATACCTATGTCGCGAGTGATGTTTCTTTCTTTTATCATCAACGCCACAGCACTTGTTCAGACAAACAGGTTGATGAAGCAAATGACCGTTGCCAAGATTGCCGCATCAAACTCTTTAGGACTGGTAATTTCCGGTGCAATTGGTATCATTTTGGCTTTTAATGGATTCGGTGCATGGGCTATCGTGTGGCAAACCATTTCCCTTGCTGCTGCCAAATCGGCTTTTCTGTGGATTGCAACACGCTGGGTACCGCGGTTCGGATTCAGTTGGAAATCACTGAAATCTGTGCTATCGGTTGGCATGAGCGTGATGGCAACATCTTTCTTGAATACCGTTTCGCTAAATATATATTCCTTCATCATCGGAAAGTGCTATAACCTTGCCAACTTGGGGGTATATACCCAAGCCGACAAATGGAGCAAAATGGGTGTTACATCGATAACACAGATACTTACAAACTCTTTCCTCCCTATTCTCAGTGGCTTGCAGGAAGAAAAGGAGCGTTTTGAAAGGGTTGCCCGCAAGATGAATCGCTTTTCGGCATATCTTGTGTTCCCAGTCATGCTGTTTCTCGTTGCAGCAGCGGAACCTATATTCCATATACTATTTGCCACAAAATGGGACGAGGCTATTCTACTTTTCCAGATACTTATCGTCAGAGGAATCTTTGTTGTCCTGACATCTCTGTACAACCAATATATCCTATCTCTGGGCAAAGGAAAGGCATTAGTGTGGTACGAAATAGTAAAAGACGCCATAATGATAGGCTTGATATTAATCACATTACCATATGGCGTTGAAATAATTGTCTGGGGACAGTTAATTGCTTCTGCACTATTCTATATCTTCTCGCTGTTCTTCACCGCACACCACACCGGATATAAGGTTAGAAACCTAATTGGCGACGTTATACCATACGCAGTTATCTCAATAATCTTAGGAATGGGCGGACTGGTTATCGTGCCGCTATTCAACCCATGGATAGCAATTGCTATTCAAGCAGTTGGATTCTTTGCTATTTATGTTTTGGTAAACAAATTGCTTGGTTCAAAGGTGCAGAAAGAAGTGTTATCATTTGCCAAAACACGAAAAATCTAATTCTGCAAATAGTCAATTTTTAGCACGTTAACAGAATTTCCACCATGTCCGCTTCTGCCTTGAGAGGTTACATATACTCTCTTTGCATTTGGAGAAATATCAAGACCAACAGGATATGAATCCATTGGTATTGAAGCAATCTTTTTCATTGTTGATACGCGGAAAACATCCAACTGGCTGGAAAAATTACAAGCAACAAATATAAAAGTTCCAGAAGGGGAAACGCTTAGTGTTCTGGCTCCTGAACCTGTCTTATATGATTGCCAACCCTTAACAGTTATGCGCTTGTTTTTTATATTTGGTATTGAATCTATCAAGGTTTGAAGGGGCAACCTCTGTATGTAACCGGCATTATTGATGCTGAGATTAACTATACCATCCTTAATCTGTATATGCCTCATATTTGGCATCATACCGTATATCTGCCCCTTATATTCAATATCCTTCATATCAATAACGGCAAGGCCTCCACCTCCGCCCATACAGCCAACAAACAGGTATCGGGAATCAGGTGTAAAGGTTGTTCCTCGCAAGCAGTAACCGCTATGGACATCACGGTCAATCTTCTCATTATCCGAGAAATTCAACTTCAACCGATAACCAACAACAACGCATTTAACGTATTTCCAATCCTCGGGATTAGCAGAAGAAACATCTATAATGCCGACAGTATTATCACCCCAATGAGAAACGGCAACGTACTTATTATCAGGCGAGGTGGCTACCATCTTCGGCAAAACGCCTGTTTCCATCATCTTGATAATGCTGTCCGTCGTTGTATCTATAATAGCAATAGCCGATGGCTCCTGCGCATTTTGGTCATAACTTCTTCTGTAATAAGGCACCCATAAATATCTGCCACCATGAGAGAAAGTGCTTTCGACAGGCTTGCCCATAAAAATATTGGGAGACTTACGTTCTGGATTAAAAGTATATAGTCCAGACGGTTTAGCCCATAATGACGCTTCCTTTCCGCCAAATTTATGGTTGATAACCTTGATTTTCTCATCTGTTTTAGAATCATAAACAACGGTTTTGCACCCCTCCAAACTATTTACATAATACTTCAGACCGTTAGGGTGAACATTGACTGACTTAGGCGACAGAATATCCGAATCAAGTGTTGTCCGGTCATTCCAATTATGGTTTTGATGCTTAGTCAAAACTGTAATTTTAAGAGAATTATCATTAGAAATAAATTCCTGACCCACTTTAGAATGTACTACAGGTGGGATTTTCTTTGACTTATCTTGACCAACTACCCCGAAAGCCAAAACCACAGACACCAGAAGAAAGACAACTCTTTTCATTATTAGGATTTTAAATTTGTGCAAATGTAATACAAACGAAGAAGAGAAAAAAGCAAAAACGCAGTTTTTAGATTTTTATTGAAAAGGCCACCTATAGACATGCCGTTATATTCATTGATGAAACAAAAACGGCATTTTTGAGATAAAAGGACTCATTTATTTTATAATTTTGTAAATTATAGTAATTTTATAGCGTTATGCAGGAAAGAGACAAAGACATAAAGATAAGCGTTATTATTCCGTTCAGAAACTCGGGACGGTTTATCGGACAGTGTTGCAAATCTCTTTTCGGTCAGACGATGAAAGAGGTTGAATATATCTTTGTTGATGATGGCTCCACCGATTTGTCCCTTTCTACGGTCAAGACAGTATTGGAATCATATCCTTCAAGGAAAGGAAGCGTTAAAATCATAAGCCACCCAACCAGTCAAGGTGTTGCAAACAGCCGTCAGGAAGCACTTGATATTGTTAAAGGCGAATATATTATCCACTGCGATTCTGACGATTATCTTGATTTGAACGCTTTCGATACTATGTATAATGCAGCAATAAACAATAAAGCAGACATTGTTGCAATATCTTTTATATATGAAAGTCGGGACTCTAAAAAAACCGTAACCTTTAGAAGCAATATTTTTCCGTCATTAAACGAAACGCCTTTCGACACATTGCATTTTTCCTTATGCAACAAGATAATACGTAGAGACCTTATTGAAAGATGCTGTGCAAGATTTTTTGAAGGAATAGACTGTTGGGAAGATTTGGGCTTTATGACTCAACTACTTGTTTATAAACCCAAAATCACCATACTTTCCGAAGCGATGTACCACTATCGCAGAGGTCAGTCAGCAACCCTTACAACAGGCAATATGGAGCGAGTCCTAAATGACCATATAAAAATGGCAAAAGCGTTAGAGAAATGGTTTACAGACGATATGAAGGAGGAATTTACGCAATTCCTCAACTTGCTGAAATTCTCGGCAAAGATAAAATACGCGCGGAAGGGTACTTTTGACTTGGTAAAGTGGAAAACAATATTTCCGGAAGTAAACAATCGGATATTGTCATTAAAGACCGTTCCAATCCATTACCGAATTATGTTTTCAGCCGTCAGCCTCCTGCCCATCCTAATATGCCGGATGCTTAACAAGATGCAAAAATAAAAACCATTAACTCATTAAAATCCATCAGAATGAAAAAATTATTATTCAGTTTGGTCACACTCCTAATAGCAACAGTGACCTATGCACAACCGAAACTCGTTGGCCACCGTGGCAGCCTTTGGGGCGTTGAAAACACTAAAGAGGCTTTCGAAAACGGTGCAAAAAAGGGTTATGACTATCTTGAATGCGACGTAAAAGTTGCTGGCGACGGAACATACATTATCAGCCACGACGATGAGACAAAGCGTCTGGGCGGTAACCTGACTATTGCGAAAGCAACTATTGAGCAGTTGAAAGCAGAAACTTACACGCAAACCAGAGGTGGCGTTACCTATACGGGAAAAATATGCACCGTTGCTGAATATCTCGACATCTGCAAGCAGTTCAACGTTCTGCCTGTTATCGAACTCAAATGGGCGACTGGTATCAATAACAATGACCAGTCAAATCTCCCAGGACTTGTTAAACTCATTGAGGAAAAAGGCTTCCGAAAAACAGCCATTATCCTGACTTCCATGAAGCCTTGTCTGGAGTACCTGCACAAGAACTATCCTGACATCAGCCTTCAATTCCTTACAGGTCAATATTGGGCAAACCACTTTGACTGGTGCGTTGCAAACGGTATTGACGCTGACATTCAGAAAGGCTATTTCGACAAGTCAACTGTAGATAAATTTCATGAGGCAGGGCTGAAAGTGAATATGTGGATAACGAACGACATTTCCGGATACAAGACTTTCGGTAATTATGGTTGCGATTTCATCACTACCGACTCTCTTGATCCGTCAACGCTTCCGGAATTGTCGCCTGACGCTACTTTGCCTCCCAACACTATTGACTACCCTGAAAATACTGCAATCGTAAAATCATCATATACTCCGGAGATAGTTTCAAAGAACTCTCTACCGGAGTTTTTTGTTGATAGCAAGATAATAAAAGCCATTGCTAAAGGCGGAAACTGGTATATTCTTGCCAATGGCAAGACGGGCAAGCCGTTTATAACAGTTATCGACGGAGAAACAGGCAAGGAAGTGCAACGCATAGATACAGGCAACTCAACCATAAGCGATATTGCAGTAACGGCAGACGGCATTCTGCTTGGCTGTAATACCGCAGGTGCCCAAGAAACCTGGAGCATATTTAAATGGGCAACTACTTCATCAAAGCCTGAATCATTCTATTCCACAAAAGTTACAAGCACCTCTTTGGGTGATAAAATGGCAGCAAGCGGAACACTTGATGACCTGCACATCTTTACAACATCCAAGACTGGTTCTGATGATTACAGCATTGTAGGGCTTCGCTTCAAATCTGGTCAAATGACGAATACCACCTTTGCAAATGACCCTAACTACACGACGGCAAACTGGGGCGAATTTTCAATGCTTGTAACGCCATTCTGCAGAAGAAATATCCTAATCGACAGCCCGACAATGGTAGCGGCTGAATATACATTTGACTGGGTTGCAGAAGGCGTTTCGATGAAAGAATACGGCACTCTAAGCAGTGATATCGCTAAAGATGCTTCAGCAATCAGTTTCACCCGCTATGGCAGCAAGACTTACGCCTTTATCTGCAATCCAACAGAAGACGGATACTCTGCAAGACTTTACGACGCAACAAAGGGTATAGGCAATATCAAAGCGGTTACAGCAACAGTTGCAGAAGCGGCATCTGCTGAAGGTTTCACCGCAACAGGCATAGAAACTGTTGGCGAAAATATGTATTTGTACATCTTCTCTGAAGTATTTGGAATACAAAAATACATCATCTCTGAGCCAAAAGAAGAAGGAAATACCGGTGCTGTTGACTTCCAATTGGAACTACTGTGGCAAAACAGTAACGTTACCAGCAATGCCCCACAAAACATTGACGGCACTAATGCCCAGCAGGGTGCTGCGCACAAGGGACTTTTCTATGTGAATAACTGTGAGGAAAAGAAACTATACATATTCGACAAGACAGGTTGCATAGGAAGCGTTGCTGGCGGTTCAGGATGGGGGACTGCTTGCGATGATGCAGGAAATGTTATCGTCCGCGACGACAAGCAGACAGGCACAAGCCATGCGTTCCTAATCTATCCGGCAAGACTAAGCCCAACAGCCGCTACTGAGCCAATAAGGGTAGAGGCTACCGTTCCACTTGCAGGGCAAACAAACTTCATTTCTGCTTCTGGTGACATCCTTGGAAAAGGCGGATATATCTATATGTTCCCCAACAAGCAAAGTGCCGTAAATATCATAGAAATTGCCGAGGGAAAGATTGTAAGAGCGTATAACTCAGAAGAAATATCATTGACAGGCTCAACTGCAGGATATGTTATACCACAGCAAAACAATGCAGAGAACTGGATTTACCAAGTTCGCGGAAACGGATATTACACATATAACGGAGGTGCAAGCGAGGCTCTCCTTGCCGGCAGAAGTTCCACAACTCCACCATCTCGCAACAACACTGGTGGCGGTGACTATTTCACCCTCTCAGGACACAAGATTTTGGCATATAACAGTGGAGCAAACTATAAAGGCGGTTTCACGGTTAAGGATATGACGGATAATAAGGTTGTAAAAACAATCGAACCAATCGGTAACCTCGGTTACGAAACAGGTGGTAACTACTCAACATTCAACTGGCTGTTTGCAGAAAAAATAGATGCTGGAAGTTATTATATTTACCAATACTGCCCCGCTAACGGTATGGCAATGTACAAACTGTATGACAATAATTACAAATCTGGCAAGGTGGAAGAAATAGCAGATGAAGAACTTAGCATTTATCCTAATCCTGCTTGCAATGAATTGATAATCACTGGCACAACAAAAATTAGTGATGTATCTGTCTATACCATTAGTGGACAAGCGATGCCTGTTATTTCTACTCCAACCCCAAATGAAATACTTTTGAATGTAGAATCCTATTCACCGGGTATCTATATCATCAAATCCCCAACCAAAACAGTAAAATTCATAAAGAAATAAAAGGATTAAATTACTCTATTCCTGGCAATTAATGCCTTGAGAGCATTTAAGAACAAAATTCTCCGTTAAAGGCTACCAGCCAAATGGCAGTGATGCTTCATACTGTTTTGACGCGGATAATGATATTATACAATTAGATGATGTTGGTAGCAGTACCAATTCGAAGACTGCCAGAGCGTTATGCGTTCGTGATGCGCAATAATGGTGATTTAGCATAATTTTTAGTCGCCTGCATTCTGTATCGGCATTTATGCTAACGGCTTGCAGGCGATTGCTTTATCTTTGCACAAAATGTTCAAATCTCCCGAATGAAATAGGCTTGTAATGGGTGTTGCGGTGTTTTTGCGAACTGTTAGTCCAATGCAGTTTTATCTTTGCATTTGATGAGCAGCGGTTCGTTAGAATCAGTTTCATCTTCTTAAACCAATACCATTATGAGCATATATGAAGAAAATACAAGAAGGAATGCGGTGTTGCTGTCACCTTATGATCCGTTTCGCGGAATTGCGGCTTGCGGTGAGCGTCTTGCCATTAGTGAGCCGTCGGGGAATACGGTATATGTTCCTAAAGCGATGGTCGTTGAAAACCCCTTTGCGGAAAACCTTGACCAGTATAATTTCGATACGTTGAGGTTCCTCTATGATTTTGAGTTTTGGGCGGCGAAGACTGTTGCCATTCCGGATAAGTTGACGCACCGCCTTGTCAGTATGCAGTTAAACCGCCCGCAGCGTCAGGTGCTTGCAAAATTGGAGGAGCAGCGTCAGGCTGGCAAGCCGGTGCGCGCAATTATCCTTAAAGCGCGCCAATGCGGAATATCTACTCTTGTTGAGGCATATATTGCCTGGTTGCAGTTGATTCATAATGCCAATACAAATTGCATAGTGTGTGCGCAAAATAAGGATACTGCGAATGCGTTAAAGGGAATCTATTCAAATATCCTGATAAATTATCCTGCGGAATATTCTCCCGAAAAGCCGTATAAATTCAAGCCATTCGAGAAAACTGCGAATATCTCGCAGATTTCGGGTCGCTCGAATACTGTTACTGTTTGTTCTGCCGAGTCGCCTGCGGCAATTAGGGGTATCGACATTTCTCTTGCCCACCTGTCGGAAGTTGCTTTTTGGAGAAAGACCAAGATGATAGACCCTCTAAATGTTATCCGCTCTATTTCCGGTTCCGTAGCCTTGACTTCGGGGTCGGTTATCATTATGGAGTCAACAGCCAACGGTTTGGGTAATTTCTTCCACGAGGAATGGCTGCGTGCCAGTGCAGGAAAGTCGGATAAGGTCGGTATCTTCATTCCGTGGTTTGAGCATACTATCTATTCACTTCCGATAGATGATGCTGAAGCATTTTATAGCACTCTTGATGACTATGAAAAGAGCCTTTGGAATATGGGAGCAACGCTTGAGCAGATTAACTGGTATCGCCATAAGAATCTTGAGTACCAGCAAACGTCATCGATGCAGGCGGAATTTCCGTCAACAGATGTTGAGGCATTTACTGCTACCGACAAGGTCGTTTTCTCTCCTATGGCATTGGAAAAGATGAGAGAAAATTGCTGTGCGCCAAAGGTAGTTGGTGAGGTAGGAGGTATGGCTGATGTTGGCGAGGATTCTCTAAGTGGTCTTTCTTTTATTCCTGATTCAACGGGCAAGTTCAAGGTGTGGGAGTATCCTGAGCATAAGGTGCGTCATAACAGGTATATTGTTACTGTTGATATTGGAGGCAGGTCGGCGGATTCCGACTATTCGGTTATCTATGTTCTTGACCGAGGAGCCTCTGATGACTGCAAGCCCAGCACCGTTGCCCAGTGGCGTGGACATGCGGATATGGACGTTATTGCTTGGAAGTCTGCGCAGATTGCAAAATATTACAGTAATGCCTTACTCGTTATTGAAAGCAATACCCTTGAAACAAAATCCACCGAAGGCGAAAATTCAAAGTATATCCTCGATGAGTTGGGCTTTGCCTATTCCAATCTGTACCGCAGGAGGGTAGGGGGCGGGCGGCCTAAGCCGGGATTTCACACCAACAGGCAGACAAAGCAGTTGATAGTAAACCGCCAGATAGCGAGCATTCGCGAGGGTCGGTACATTGAGAGAGACAGTGATGCAATAAACGAGCATCTTTCTTATGAGAGAAAGGATAATGGCAGTTATGGGGCAAAGGACGGTCACCATGATGATATATTGATGACCCGCTGCATAGCCCTTTCCGTTGCCTGGGATCTGAGAAATTCCCGAAGTGGAAATATTGATTATGCAGGTTAATGGTTTAATTGATAAAAAAGTTGTAACTTTGCAAAAAATATTGAAAAAGATTGTATTAGGCTTTATGAAAGTAACATCAACTATTGATTTCAAGCCGAAATTGTTTTCGACTTTCAAGAATTACAATGCGTCAAAATTCAAAAACGACCTTATCGCAGGTATTGTTGTAGGCATTGTTGCCCTGCCGTTGGCAGTGGCTTTTGGTATTGCATCCGGAGTAACTCCGACTGTTGGTTTGATAACTGCTGTTATCGGTGGCTTCCTTGTTTCCGCTTTTGGTGGTAACACAGTTCAGATTGGCGGTCCAACAGGTGCGTTTATAGTTATCATCTATGGAATTATCCAGCAATTTGGTTTGACAGGGTTGGCTATTGCTACCTTTATGGCTGGGTTGATACTGATTGCCCTCGGTTTGTTCCGACTCGGTACCGTTATCAAGTTCATTCCTTATCCAATCGTTATCGGTTTCACTTCCGGTATTGCTGTGACAATATTTTCAACGCAAATTACCGACTTCTTCGGGTTGCAGACAGGTGCCCTTCCTTCTGAGTTTATCTCAAAATGGGTGGTATATTTCACTCATTTTGACACAACACATTTGCCAACATTGTTGACGGGTATAGTGTCTTTGGGTATTATCGCTGCAATGCCATATATCTCCAAAAAATTACCTGGTGCGCTGATTGCAATCATCTTCGTTACTGTTGTAGTATATTTCCTAAAGGAATTTTTGGGAATAACAGGCATTGAAACAATCGGTGACCGTTTCCACAACCTTTCCGGCTCAATACCGCAACCGCATTCAATAGATATTAGTATTGAAACAATCAATGCTTTGCTGCCGTCTGCGTTTACCATTGCCATGCTTGGAGCAATCGAGTCACTCCTTTCTGCAACGGTAGCCGATGGTGCAACAAGTACCGTGACAAACTCAAATACAGAGTTGATTGGTCAGGGTATTGCAAACGTTGTTGTACCTTTCTTCGGCGGTATCCCTGTAACAGGAGCCATTGCCAGAACAATGACTAATATCAGCAACGGTGGCCGCACACCGGTTGCAGGTATTATCCACGCAATCGTGTTGCTGCTTATATTCTTGTTCCTTATGCCGCTAATCAACCTAATTCCTATGGCGTGTCTTGCCGGTGTTTTGATTATGGTCTCATATAATATGAGTGGCTGGCGAACAGTAAAAGCATTGCTGAAGAGTCCGAAATCAGACGTAACGGTGATGATTGTTACTTTTGTTCTCACAGTTGTTTTTGATCTTACAATCGCTATTGAAATGGGTCTTTTGCTTGCAATTCTCCTCTTCTTGCGACGCGTTATGGAGAATACGCAAATCCACCATTTCGGCGAGCAGATTGATATTGCAGAAGGTGCGGAAATCACCACTCACGAAATCCTTGACCTTGAGAAAGGCGTTGAAGTTTATGAGATAGATGGTCCGTTCTTCTTCGGCGTTGCAACAAAATTTGATGAGATGATGCGCTCAATGGGTGACAAGCCAACAGTGCGTATTTTGAGAATGAGAAAGGTTCCGTTTATCGATTCAACGGCTATCCACAACCTCGAAATCCTTATCAAGTCATCAAAGCAGGAAGGTATTCACGTTGTTCTTTCCGGCGTTAACCCAAACGTCCATTCAGCATTGGAAAGAGCGAATATCGAAGCACTTATTGGTAAGGACCACGTATGCGACCATATCACTAAGGCTGTTGTTATGGCGAACAGGTTGGCAAAAGAGGCTCTTGAGCAAAAAGCAGCAAGACTATAACAAAACAGTAAAGCAATGAACAGGCGGATTCTCCGTATAGCCGTTCCCTCAATAGTGTCGAATATTGTTGTCCCTCTATTGGGGCTTATGGATTTGACCATTGCCGGGCATATCGGAGAAACTGCGTTTATTGGTGCCGTTTCTGTCGGTGCAACTATGTTTAACCTAACCTACTGGAACTTTGGTTTCCTCAGGATGGGAACGAGCGGAATAACAGCACAGGCATTCGGCAGAAAGGATAATGTAGATATTTTGCTTACCCTTTCACGCTCTGTCTTTCTTGCTGTTGCGATAGGAGTTGCTATAATTGCGTTGCAGTATCCGCTAAGCAGGCTCCTTTTGCTTGCAATCTCTCCAAGTGATGAGGTTCAGCGGCTCGTTATTGATTATTTCGGCATTTGCGTGTGGGGAGCACCGGCAATACTTGCAACGATGAGCATTTCCGGATGGTTCGTTGGAATGCAGAATTCCGTTTATCCGATGACTGTTGCCATTGTTGTCAACGTTGTCAATATCGTTGTCAGTTTGCTGTGTGTCTTCGCTTTTGATATGGGCTTTATTGGTATAGCCGTTGGTACTCTTGCTGCTCAGTGGTCAGGCTTTTTGCTGTCGCTCGTTATGGCAAGGAAGATGCTTGCAAGGCATGCCATAGCCACAGTGATAGAATTTAGAAAAGTCGTTTCTCATTTGGACGGATTCTTTAAGGTTAACGGTGATATATTTTTCCGAAGCCTTTGCATGATGTCAGTAGTGCTTTTCTTTACTTCAGCAGGAGCGAGAAGCGGAGACACTATCCTTGCAGTAAATGCCCTGATAATGCAGTTATTCATCATCTATTCGTACTTTATGGACGGCTTTGCCTATGCAGGCGAGGCTCTTGTTGGCAGGTACTATGGTGAGCGGAACTATACCGATTTGGGCAGATGTGTCAAGCGTCTTTTCTTGTGGGGTGTGATAGTTATGTCAATGTTCTCTATTGCTTATACTATATCCGGAAGCGGGATAATGCGATTGTTGACAGATGATGTTGAGGTCGTTGCCTGTGCGGCAGAGTATCGCTATTGGGCGGCGTTGGTTCCGGTTGCAGGTATGGCTGCATTTATTTGGGACGGTGTTTTTGTAGGTCTGACAGCCACGCGTCAAATGTTGTTAACGTTGTTTCTTTCAACGATATTTTACTTTGTAATATATTTCTTTTTTGTTAACTTTACGAGTGGAAAGCCAAATGATATTCTCTGGCTGTCGTTTATCAGTTATCTTGCCTCCAGGGGTTTGGTACAGACAGTTATATATTCAAAGGCTTTGACAAAACGATTTGTTTAACATAAAAAGAAATCCAAGATGAAAGAACTGAAGGGAACAAAAACAGAGGCTAACTTGAAGATTGCGTTTGCTGGCGAATCGCAAGCAACAAACAAGTACACTTATTACGCATCTAAAGCAAAGAAGGACGGCTACGTTCAGATTTCCAAGATTTTTGAAGAAACAGCAGGCAACGAACGCGAGCACGCAAAGTTATGGTTCAAGTTGCTCCACGGTGGAGAAGTGCCTGAAACAATGGCAAACCTTGCAGATGCAGCCGCTGGTGAAAATTATGAATGGACAGAGATGTACGCCCAGTTTGCAAAAGAGGCATACGAAGAAGGTTTCGACAGCATTGCCGCAACTTTTGAAGGCGTTGCAGCAATCGAGAAAGAGCATGAGGAACGCTACCGCAAATTGCTTGCAAATATTGAAGATAAGGTTGTTTTCTCTCGTGACGGTGACTGCTTCTGGCAGTGCATAAACTGTGGTCATATCCATTTCGGTAAAGAGGCTCCGGAACTTTGTCCTGTTTGCAAGCATCCGAAAGCATATTTCCAACTACGTTGTGAAAATTACTAATCATAGCATTAGATTTTAGAATTTACTCTTTAAGGCATTCCGTTGTGGGGTGCCTTATTTTTACCCGAATCTTACCACCGGTTTGGTTTTCAGTTGCAAAGATATATTGTAGCTTATGCTGTTGTTCTCCAAAATGCCGATTCAAAAAGTGGAGGAGGTAGCGGGCAAATTCTGTTCTAAATCTGCCAAGATTTTGAGATTTCTTACATTTTCTGCCAAAATCATTTTGAGATTGGTGCAATATCCTGCTAAAAATCAGGATTTCTGACAAAATCGGTATTATTCTTTCAAATGCGTTTGGATTGGTGTATCTTCGCAGTATGAAACTGAATGAATTGTGTGAATTGCTTGTAGGGCCAACGCGAATAGGTGCAATCAGTGAGTTGGTCGGCAATTCGTCATTGCGTAGTGTGTCGCTCGACGGGCTTAGCGGTTCGTCGGCATCTTTCCTTTTTTCTAAAATGCCAAAAGTAGCCAAGCCTTATCTGGTCGTTGCGAATGATTTGGATGAGGCAGGGTATATGTATAACGACCTTGTGCATATCAACGGAGAGGAGAGCGTACTTCTTTTTCCGTCGGGCTACAAGCGGGATATCAAGTATGGTCAGGAGGACCCACCTTCTCAGATTCTCCGTGCTGAAGTGCTTAACCGTTGGGGCGACGGGAGGTTGCGTTGGGTGGTTACTTATCCTGAAGCACTTGCCGAGAAGGTCGCTTCAAAGGAAAAGATTGATGCGCAGACAATTCAGTTTACCGTAGGGGGAACGGCAGACCTTGTTGAAGTTGAAAAGCGGTTACGAGAGTATGGCTTTGAGGAGGTTGACTATGTCTATGAGCCAGGGCAGTTTGCTGTCAGGGGTTCTATTCTTGATATATTCTCCTTTGCCAATGAGATGCCTTACCGTGTTGACTTTTTTGGTGATGATATAGAGAGTATCCGAACGTTCAATATAGAGAGTCAGTTGTCGGAGGCACAGTTGGAAAGTATTTGCGTTGTCAACAATATCAGCGGACGCACGCCAGATGCCCAGTCAATGCTTGATTTTGCCGGTAGGGATACTATCCTTTTGGTACACGACAGGGCGTGGCTGCTTAATCGGGTTACTTCCATTGCCGGTGAAACAATATCACAGAGTACCGTCATTGCCCGCGAGGGTGATGCAAATGCAATGCTCAATATTGTTTCGCCCGAGAAGTTTACAGCAAGTCTTGACTCAATGAGGTTTTTTGAATATTCATATCAGGGGAGGGCGGATTATGATGCCCGACTTTCTTTCGATACCTCGCCGCAAGGTTTGCTCCATAAGAATTTTGACCTTATAAGCCAACTTTTCAAGGATTATGAAAAGCAGGGATATAAGATTTACATACTTTCAGACAATGAGCCACAGTTTGCAAGGTTGCGTTCAATCTTTGAGGACCGAGGCGATAAAATAGCCTTTGAGCCTGTTTTGAAGACTGTACACGAGGGCTTTGTTGATAATGAAAAGAAAGTATGTGTCTTCACAGATCATCAAATATTTGAGCGTTTCCACAAATATACATTAAAGAGCGACCGCGTCCGTTCTGGAAAGTTGGCTCTCTCTTTGAAAGAATTGTCGCAGATTGAGGTTGGCGATTATATTGTGCATGTTGACCATGGTGTTGGAAAGTTCGGTGGTCTTGTCCGTACTGCCGTCAATGGCAAAATGCAGGAAATGATTAAACTGACTTATCTTAATGATGACAAAATATTCGTTTCCATTCATTCGCTCCACAAACTTGCAAAATACCGAGGCAAGGAGGGCGTAGAGCCACGATTGAATAAACTTGGCTCTGGTGCATGGAACAAACTCAAGGAAAAGACCAAGACCAAATTAAAGGATATAGCCCGCGACCTTATTAAACTCTATGCCGCACGCCGCTCAGAGAAAGGCTTTGCCTTCTCTCCCGACGGATACTTGCAGCAGGAACTTGAGGCGTCGTTCATCTATGAGGACACTCCCGACCAGTTTAAGGCAACGAATGAGGTTAAGGCAGATATGCAGAGCGAAAAGCCAATGGACAGGCTTATTTGCGGTGATGTTGGTTTTGGAAAGACCGAGATAGCCGTCAGGGCTGCTTTTAAGGCGGCTACCGACGGTAAGCAGACAGCAGTTCTTGTTCCGACCACTGTGCTTGCATACCAGCATTACAACACGTTTAGTGAGCGTTTGAAGGACTTTCCAGTCCGTGTTGAATATATCAGCCGTGCAAGGAAACCAAAGGATATAAAGCGGATTACTGAAGAATTGGCGGAAGGCAAGATAGATATTATCATAGGAACCCATAAGCTGATAGGAAAAACCATCAAATTTAAGGATTTGGGGCTTCTTATCATTGATGAGGAGCAGAAGTTTGGCGTTAGCGTGAAGGAGAAGTTGAAGCAGATGAAGGTTAATGTTGATACTTTGACCATGTCGGCAACACCGATACCAAGGACGCTGCAGTTCTCGTTGATGTCGGCTCGTGACCTTAGCGTTATCCGTACTGCCCCGCCAAACAGGTATCCAATTCTTACAACCGTTACTGCTCTTGATGATGATATATTTAAGGAGGCGATAAACTTTGAACTGTCGCGAGGCGGCCAGGTATTTATTGTCAATAACCGTATTGAGCAGTTGTTTACTCTTGAGTCAAAGGTTAAGAGCCTTATCCCTGATGCTCGTACCGTTATCGGTCATGGTCAGATGGCACCAGACTTGCTTGAGCAGACAATCCTTGACTTTACTAACCATAAGTATGACGTTCTGCTTGCAACAACAATTATCGAATCAGGGCTCGATATGCCTAACGTTAATACGATAATCATTAACAATGCCCAGAACTTCGGTTTGAGCGAGTTGCACCAGTTGCGTGGCAGGGTAGGAAGAAGTAATAAGAAGGCATTTTGCTATATGTTTGTTCCGGCAGGAATACGCCTTACCGACGTTGCCCGCCGTCGCTTGCAGGCAATAGAGAGTTTCTCAGACCTCGGCAGCGGAATACATATTGCTATGCAGGACCTTGACATCCGTGGTGCCGGAAACCTTTTGGGTGCAGAGCAGAGCGGATTTATCGCCGACTTAGGCTATGAAACCTATCAGAAGATACTCAAAGAGGCGGTTATCGAGTTGAAGACTGAGGAATTTGCCGATACCTTTGAGGAGGAAAAAGAAGAGAAAACCTATACAGCTGATTGCTCGATTGAGAGCGACCTTGAGATACTCTTCCCGGCAACGTATGTTCCGCAGGAGAGCGAGCGTATTCTCCTTTATCAGGAACTCGACAATATGGAAAAGGAAGAGGACGTTCAAGCATTCTGCCGCCGTTTGGAAGACCGTTTCGGTAAGATTCCGCATGAGGCAAAGGAGTTGATATTGGTCGTTTCTCTGCGTCGCTTGGCGAAGTCTTTGGGTATAGAAAAGATCGTTCTCAAGCAGTCGAAGATGCTTCTTTATTTTGTGTCGGCAGACAATGCCGCATATTATAATTCGCCGGAATTTGGACGGATGATAACTTATTTGCAGCAGCACCCGCGCCGTTGCCAGTTCCGTGACACAAATGGCAAGCATTCGATGGTTGTTCTCAATGTTCCGACCGTTCACGATGCTTACGATATTATCACGATGATACAAAAATCCCCCGTCGCCGAAGCGTTATAAAATAAAATGAGTCTATCGTGATTTGTTCAGATAGACCCATTTGTTTATTTAATAGACTATATTAGTCAATGATTTCGAAGCCAGTGTAAGGAACGAGAACTTTTGGAACTCTGATTCCTTCTGGAGTTTGGTTATTCTCCAAGATAGCGGCAACGATTCTTGGCAAAGCCAAAGCAGAACCGTTAAGAGTGTGGCAGAGAGTAATCTTCTTATCAGCGTTTCTGTAACGGCAGTGCAAACGGTTAGCCTGATAACTTTCGAAGTTAGAAACAGAACTTACTTCCAACCATCTCTTTTGAGCGGCAGAGTAAACTTCGAAGTCGAAAGTGATAGCAGAAGTGAAACTCATATCGCCACCGCAAAGGCGAAGGATATGCCAAGGCAATTCAAGTTTTTCAACAAGGCTTTGAACGTGAGCCTTCATTTCTTCCAAAGCGGCGTAAGAGTTTTCTGGTTTCTCTATGCGAACGATTTCCACCTTGTCGAATTGGTGAAGTCTGTTAAGACCGCGAACGTCCTTACCGTATGATCCAGCCTCTCTTCTGAAGCACGCAGAGTAAGCGCAGTTCTTTTTAGGAAGGTCTTTTTCTTCGAGGATAACGTCACGGTATATGTTTGTTACCGGAACTTCCGCTGTTGGGATAAGGTAAAGGTTATCGAGTCCGCAGTGGTACATTTGACCTTCTTTGTCAGGCAATTGGCCAGTACCTATACCAGATGCTTCGTTGACAACGTATGGAGGCTGGGTTTCAAGATAACCGGCCTTAGAAGCCTCATCAAGGAAGAATTGAATAAGTGCACGTTGCAATTTAGCACCCTTTCCTATATATACAGGGAAGCCTGCACCGGTAATTTTAACACCAAGTTCGAAGTCGATAAGGTTATATTTCTTAGCCAACTCCCAGTGAGGAAGAGCATCTTCCGGAAGGTTAGGAATAACGCCACCTTCTTTTTCCACGATATTATCTTCAGCCGATTTTCCGCGTGGAACCATGTCACAAGGAGTATTTGGAATAGAAAGAAGAATTTCAGTGATTTCAGCGGCTGCTTCGTCAAGTTCTTCTTCTATTTTCTTGTTTGTTTCTTTCAATTCGGCAACAGTAGCCTTAACTTGCTCTGCTTCGTCTTTTTTGCCTTCTTTCATAAGGGCGCCGATTTGCGAAGCCAATTTTTTCAGGTCCGCACCGTTGCGGTCAAATTGGGTTTGAGCATTTCGACGAGTTTTGTCTAACTCTAAAATCTTATTAATCATCTCCTCTGCATCGAAGTTCTTTACTCCGAGGCGTTCAATAATCTGCTGAGGATTTTCTTTAATAGCAGCGAGTGTTAACATTATATATTTTTTTAGTAGTTTTTATGCAAGTAATTCTCTCACCTTAGCAGAGATTGCCTTACCTTCGGCTTTTCCGGCAAGTTCTTTAGTAGCAGTACCCATAACTTTTCCCATATCTTTAGCAGAAGAGGCACCAACTTTCTCTATAATAGCCTTAAGGGCAGCAGTCAGTTCCTCTTCAGATAGTTGCTTAGGAAGGTATTCCTCGATTACTCTTGCTTGAGCCAATTCTTCTTCTGCCAATTCGGCACGGTTATTTTGCGAGAATATTTCAGCACTTTCTTTTCTTTGCTTTACCATTCTCACAAGGATCTTGGTTGCAGCGTCATCCTGGAGTTCCCCGTCACTGCCTTTTGCAGTTTTCGCTTCAAGGAATTCTTTCTTAATGCCTCTGAGGGCTTCCAAGCGTACTTTATCACGGGCAAGCATTGCTGCCTTAATGTCGGCGCTAATTTTATCGAAGAGACTCATATATTTAAATTTTATTTAGTTGAATGATATATGTTTAGTATTTGTATTTGTCTTTTCCAGAGTCTTGTTGTCATCGTTTTTATCTGCAACGAGGTTTTTCCATTCCTCTTGCAGTTCAATATTCATACCTCTGGCAAAGGTTGCATTTTTTTCAATAAAGTTAATAACGGCATCGTTATCCATCTGCTCTTTGGTAAGAACTATATACCTTGAAGCAACGGCATCCATCTTTCGCGTTGCAACGAGTTCTTGGCCGTATATGTCTTCAATTCTTTTGTCATCATCAGGTTTTTCTTCCTTGATGCTGATTTGAGTAGGGGCTTTTCTTTGGTCGTTGCTGTCAGAAAGTTTTATTTCCTTTTTCTGGTCAAAGTCGCCAATAGTAGCGTCAAAACCGGCAGCAAGGATTGTAATTTTCACCTTGTTGCCAAGAGTGTTGTCAACGGCAGAACCCCAGATAACGTCAACGTCTTGAGCGAAGTTAGCCATAAAAGCGTCGATTTCGTCCATTTCTCCCATTTTGAATGGCCTGTCGTTATTCTCTCGAGAGTAATATACCACGAAAAGGAATCTTTTTGACGTCTTGATATCTTGGTTTTTCAGCAATGGAGAGTTTAGTGCGTCTCTGATAGCTGCTGTAACTCTCTTTTCACCTTCCCCGTAACCGCTACTGATGATTGCAGTACCACCGTTTCGGAGCGTTGTGTTAATATCTTCAAAGTCGAGGTTGATTTTACCTCTCATATTAATCATGTCAGAGATACTTTTTGCAGCGATTGTCAACGTATCATCAGCCTTGTCGAAGGCGTTGTCGAAGTCGAGGTCCGGATAAATTTCAGTCAGGCGCTGGTTGTTGATGACAAGCAGAGCATCTACGTACTTGCTCATTTCGGAAGCGCCGTCAAGAGCTTTTACGATTTTCTTTTTACCCTCGAACAGGAAAGGAATGGTAACTATACCGATTGTTAGTTTCCCCATTTCACGGGAAATTTTTGCAACAATAGGACCAGCGCCGGTACCCGTTCCACCGCCCATTCCGGCAGTGATAAATACCAGTTTAGTATCTTCATCGAAGAGTTTAGCAATATCTTCGGAACTTTCTTCAGCGGCTTTCTTTGCTTTTCCAGGTTCGTTTCCGGCACCAAGACCGCGGCATGTTTGCGGGCCAAGAAGCAGTTGGTTAGGCACTTTAGAGGTTTCAAGAGCCTGGCGGTCGGTATTCGTAACGACGAATGAAACGCCGTCAATACCTTGCTCAAACATGTGGTCAACGGCATTGTCTCCGCCACCTCCAACGCCGACGACCTTGATGATAGGTGTGCCGTTTTCGTTGAAACTGACAACTTTAGATTCCTGTTCCGGTGGAAAAACCGTTGATGATTGTGCTATATCGTAACCGTCTTTAAACATATCAATTTATATAACTGGAAAATCCTTTTCAGAATTTTCTGCAAAATTAATCAATTTATTATCAATCTCCTATCTGATGGACAATTAAAATTAGAAACGGCGGTTTGTTATACTGTCATTATCGTCATTCTCATCGTCATCGTCCATATCTTTGCCAGCAGCGGCATCGCTCAGTTCCCCGAGGAAGTTCTTGACTTTCCCAAATAATCCGAATTTTTGTTTTCGAGGTTTTTTGATTTCTTTCACTTCTCTTGCTGGATTCTTTTCTTCAACGGCAACTTCTTTGTTTTCGTTGTCGTCGTTATTTATAGCAAATTCCGGAGTGAACAGGCTTGTGTAGTTGCTGTCGATATCCTCTGAGATTGCGTCAAGCATAGAAAGCAGTTGGATATTGTCGGCGTATTCAGACCTTTCAGGAGCGTCGATGTGTCCGCCGAGTCTAAACGGCATCTTTGTTTGCTTGGCAATAGCATTCGCCAATCCTCTCAATTTAGAGCCTTTACCGATGAAAACAAATCCTTTAGGGAGTTGCTCTTCTGTGAAGTTGGCAAGTTTGATTTGGTTGTGGATATTTATGAAAATCTCTTCCATTCTTGCCTTTATATAGTTAACTATATCTAATGAGCGGATACCGTAGAGTAAAGATTCTGGTATTTCGGAGTCGTCGATGATGCCGTAAGTTTTCTTCACCAGTTCCGCCTGGTCGTCAAGAAGGTTCAGGGTTGTCAGGTCCCTTGTAATGTTTCTTGAGCCCATAGGGATAACGTTAAGATATTGCAGGTGGTTGTTTTTGTAAATTGAAACCGTTGTTATGTCAGCCCCGAAATCCACCAGCACGCATCCGAGCCTTTTTTCCTCTTCGGTCAAAGTTATTCCCGAAGCGGCGAGCGGAGTGCAGATGAATCCTGCAAGTTTCTTGCCTGCTCTGCCGAGCAGCAGGTTTATGTTTTTAGTTATCTGAGTTCTGCAAGTGATAACGTTAATTTCAGCTTTAATATGAGAGCCGATAGCACCCGGCTTTAGGTCCATTTCCTTACCGTCAACTTCGAAATATTTAGGCAAGGTCTTGAGAATATATACATTCTTAAATTCCTGTTCTGCTTCGCGGAAGATGCTGTTAATTAGCGTTTCGCTGATAGGAAACTCGTCGTTGATGTCCTTTTCTATTTTTATGGTGTCAGAGTGTAGAGAGCGCGCCTCAATACCGATAAAGACGCTGCTAATCTTTCTCGGGCTGATTTTCGGATGCCTTTCAATTCTGTTGAAAATAAGCGTAAGTTTTGATAGGACTTCTTCTACGTTGCTAATGCAACCGTATCTGACACAATCCTTAACCGCCTCTTCGAAGTGACAGAGTTCAGAGACGTCTTTGGTTTGAGGGTCAAAAGCGGCAGCCGTAGCCGCTACGTGAGAACTGGCAATTTCCAGTGCCACAATATATTGTTTGTTGTCCATAACAAAAGGGTGCTATATGATTTGTCTTAAAGTTAATTCGTTAGTTTGTTTTGCCGCTTGTCATTGTTTCAATGTTGTCAGGTTTTTCCTCGTCGTTTTCATCAGCAATGGCTATATTCAGTCTTGAACCTGGTTTCCTGCGGGTGGCAACGATTTGGTGGTCCCATTTAAGCGATATGGTGTCGTAGAAGTTCCAACCTTTCACTGGAAGCACTTCTTTATACATCCTGTCAAGTTTTTTGAATTTTGATTCATAATTCTCCATACTGCCGAGGTTTATAATGTGGTTTGCAATATTAGGGATTATGAAAATGTTTGTAGAGTCTTTGACATCAATTAATGACACAAGGCTTTTCAGTTCCTTGTTCTGTTCAATGTACACTAATAGAGGTAGCAGCCGTTGTGGTGGAAATTTGTCTGTGAATTTTCCAGTAACAACTGGCAGGTCTATGAAAAAGTTCTGGTTAGATTTTATTTTCTTTCCAGACTTGTTGATATAGAATGATTTTCCGTTTTCAAAAACTCTCATCACTGGTTTTATCGGCATAATGTCGAGCATAATGCTGTTATCGCTAAGGAGATAGCATTCAACGGATTCTACATAGTCCTTTTCAAAGAACTTATTTTCGATATCGTTCAGGTCCACTTCGGGAATTTTTTTCCCTTGCGGGTTTATGCCCATATTCTTGAGTTCCTTGGAGATAAAAGCGTTTGTGACGAAATTTGCCGAGTCATACCTTTCTATATATACCTTAATACCCTTGCATAAAGTGTTGTCGTCGATGCTTTTAGAGTAAACAAAGGCTGCGACGAAATATGCAAGCAGAAGAACTGCAACTATATAGAAAAGAATTTTTTTCACCCTTAAAAGTTTTATTCCTGTTCAAGAAATTCCTTTATCTGTGGCAGGAAGTTGCAAATATCTCCAGCACCGACAGTTAAAAGTACCTCAAAGTTATAATTTTTTATGGTTTTTAGCAAATCTTGTTTGTCACAAAGTGCTTTATTCTTGCAGTTTATGCGGTCAAAAATGATTTTTGAGGTAACGCCTTCTATTGGCAATTCCCTTGCTGGGTAAATGTCAAGAAGAATTACTTCGTCAGCTAGAGAAAGTGCTTCAGCAAATTCTGGGGCGAAATCACGTGTTCTTGTGTACAGGTGCGGTTGGAAAATTACTGATAATTTTCTTCCTGGATACAGTTCCTTTACGGATTTAATGCTTGCCTTGAGTTCGTCTGGGTGGTGAGCATAATCGTCGATAAGAGTCTTACCTCCCACTCCAGGTTGCTTTAGCCAAAATTCGAAGCGGCGCTTAGCCCCAAGGAATGAGCCGATGGCTTTTTTCATCTCCTCGTCAGGAACTCCTGCAAGGTGGCATACTGCCATTGAAGCAACAGCATTCTCTATATTTATGTCAACAGGCACACCAAGAGAAATATCTTTGATAACGGTATCAGGTGCCACAAAGTCGAAAATGATTTCGCCGTTGCCTTTTCTTATGTTTTCAGCGTGGAAATCGCCTTCATTTCTGGAGTACATATATGTTTTCACCCCTTCAGCGACGCGTGGCTTTAGTTTCAGTCCGGTGTGGCAGATTAGGGCACCTCCAGGTTGAATGAGTTCTGTGAAATGGGCAAAACTTTCCAGATAAGCCTCTTCAGTGCCGTATATGTCAAGGTGGTCAGGGTCGGTTGCTGTAACTACTGCGATGTACGGGTTAAGCCAATGGAAAGAGCGGTCAAATTCGTCCGCCTCAATAACCGAGAACGGGCTTGTTTTGCTGAGCAGAAAGTTGCTGCCGTAGTTTCTAAGAATACCGCCGAGGAAGGCGTTGCAGCCAATTCCTGACGACTGCATAATGTGGGCAGCCATGCTGGAAGTGGTTGTTTTGCCGTGAGTGCCGGAGAAGCAAAGTCCTTTTGAGTCATGTGTTATTTTTCCGAGCAGTTGTGCTCTTTTAATAACCTCAAAATTGTTGTTTCTAAAGAATGAAAGGATTGCGTTGTCGGCGGGTACGGCAGGGGTATATACGACAAGAGTATCCTTTTTGAACTCTTCCGGGATTTCGTTAACGTCGTCAATGTAAGTTATTTGTGCACCTTCAGCAATAAGGTCGTTAGTCAATGCAGTCGGTGTTTTGTCGTAGCCTGCAACTTTTGTTCCTTTAGAAAGGTAATATCTGATAAGGGCAGCCATGCCGATACCGCCAGCTCCCACAAAATATATGTTCATAATACAAATTTTTTCAAATTATTTTTTAATCAGTTCCTCAACTTTCTCGACAATTTTGTCAACGGCATTTCTTAATGCCATTTTTCCAACGTTTTCAGCAAGGGTTTTCATCTTGTCATCGTCGGCAATTAGTTCGGAGAAGGCTCTTGCCAAATCTTTGTCAGCATCAGCGTCACGAACCATAACGGCTGCGCCCTTGTTTGCGAGAGCCAAAGCGTTTTTTGTCTGGTGGTCTTCCGCAACATTTGGGGAAGGAACGAGAATAGACGCTTTGCCAAGCAGTTGCAGTTCTGAAATAGAACTTGCACCCGCTCTTGAAACCACGAGGTCTGCGGCTTTGTAGGCATCATCCATATTTGAAATGAAAGCAGTTTGAACAACACCTTTTGGGGCTTTTTCCTTCATCACTGCTTTTGCTTTTTCATTATATAGTTTACCTGTCTGCCAGATTAGTTGGAAATCGCTTTTGCTGATGTCGTCAAGGGCATTTGCAATGCAGTTATTGATGGTTCTTGCACCGAGGCTGCCACCGATAACGAGGATTGTTTTTTTCTCTGGGTCAAGACCGAAAGCCCTTCTTGCTTCCTGTTTTGATTTTGAGCAGTTTAGGATATTCTGACGAACAGGGTTTCCTGTCAGGATAATTTTCTCGGCAGGGAAAAACTTTTCCATGCCTTCGTAGGCAACGCAGATAGCGTCCGCCTTTTCGGCAAGGAGTTTGTTTGTCACTCCAGCGTATGAGTTCTGCTCTTGGATTAGCGTTGGAATGCCTTTTTTCTGTGCTGCTTTCAGCATAGGTCCGCTGGCATATCCTCCTACACCGATTGCAATATCCGGTTTGAAATCCTTTAGTATGTTTTTAGCCATTCTGATGCTTTTCATCAGTTTTAGCAGAACGGAGAAATTCTTGAAAATGTTCTTTCTGTCGAATCCACTGACAGGCAAGCCGATAATCTTGTATCCAGCCGCCGGCACTTTCTCCATTTCCATTCTGTTTTCCGCACCAACGAAAAGTATTTCCGCATCAGGATATTTTTCCTTGATACCGTTTGCTATAGATAGAGCAGGGAATATGTGTCCGCCAGTACCGCCCCCGCTTACGAGTATTCTATATTTTCCCATAATCAAACTTGTTTAGTTGGGTTAATAGCATTTATATTGTCGGGAAGAGCACTATTCGGGTTTTTCTTACCCAATTTGCCTTCCGCAACCGATCTGCTAACGCTCATCATAACTCCGAATGCGATGCAAATCATAATAATCGAAGTACCTCCTTTTGAAATCAGCGGCAAGTTCTGCCCAGAAACGGGGAAAACGCCGGTATTAATCGCCATGTGGAAAAAAGCCTGCATAACGATAACCATTGCCATGCCCATCGTCAGCAGAGCAGGGTATGCCCTGTCACATTGGTTTGCTATTCGTCCCGCCCGGAACATCAGGGTAAAGAATGTTATCAGCAGGAAAATACCACCGACAAAGCCCAAATCTTCAACGACGATAGAGTAAACATAGTCGGAGAAAGCGAGTGGCAGTCGGCTTGTTTCGCGGGAACTGCCAGGTCCTTCACCAATTATGCCACCATTCGCCTGAGCCAGGTAAGAGTATAGTTTCTGGTCGTTGTCGAGGATGTCGGGGTTAGTGTATGGATGAGGGTCTGTCAATTCGCTGAAATAGTCTTGCATACGGCTTTTCCACGTTCCTTTACGTTTTAGCATTTGACCGTCTTTCTCAACTTGCTCCGTTCCTTGCAGGTCTTCCAGCTGGTTGCTTTCATATATTTCCTTTCCAGCGAAGAAGAGCACGCCTATAACGGCATACACTAAAGCCACTTTGCCGAGTCTTCTTGGGGAAGTTCCTCCCACAAGCAGCATGGCTATGCTTATTGCCATAAATAGCAAAGTGTTTGTCATACCTTGCATTAGCAAGAGGAAGCCGAAAATGGAAACGATTGCAACGCAGGTAATGATTCCAATTCTGTTTACTTCTTTCTTGTTCATTGTTATTGCAAGGATGTAAGCGAGAATAAAAACGATAGCCACTTTTGACAGTTCCGCCGGTTGGACAGTAAACCCAAGCAGAGAGAAACCTCGTTGGGCACCGTTTACGCTACTGCCGAAAAACATTGTGACAATTAGAGAAACAAAGGTTAGTCCAACAAAAATCAGGGAAGGCTTGATGAATTGGGTAACTTCTTTTTTTGATATCCAAATCATCAGAACAGTGCCAATCAGGAGGAAAAGGATGTGCTTGGCGATTGGTTCGTAAATGTTTCCAGCCACCGCAATTTCTCTTGAAGAAGCACTGAATGCCTCGATAATGCCGAAAATCAGAAGGGTAATGTAAACGCCAACAAGGTATCTGTCAGGTTTGCCTTTCTTCTCTTTCGTCACTTCTGCTGATATTGTTTTTTCTTCATCCATTATTTATTTAGTTTCTTTACTTCGTTTTTGAATTTTTCACCTCTGTCTTCGTAACTTTTAAACAAGTCGAAACTTGCGCAGCAAGGAGAAAGCAAAACAGTTTCGCCAGGTTTAGCAAGTTTTGCACATTCTTTGACTGCATCTTCAACGGAATGAGTGTCGGCAATTACCGGCACTTTGCCTTCGAAGAAAGTCTTTATCTTTTCATTGTCCTTACCCATGCAGACAATAGCAGAAACCTTTTCCTTAACAAGGCCTTCTATTTCAGAATAGTCGTTGCCCTTGTCTTTGCCTCCAAGGATTAGTACAACCTTTGTTTTCATGCTTTCAAGAGCATACCAGCAAGAATTTACGTTTGTGGCCTTAGAGTCGTTAATATATATAACTTCGTCAATTGTATCAACATATTCCAGACGGTGCTCAACGGCTTCAAAATCAGAAAGAGCCTTTCTGATAACGTCCTTCTTGATGTCAAGAAGAGAAGCGGAAAGGCCGGCAGCCATAGAGTTGTAGAGGTTGTGCAGACCAGGTAGAGAAAGTTCATTAACAGGCATATTGAATCCTTCGTGGCCTGTTGGTTTAAAGTTCAAAACACCGTTGTCGGTATATGCACAAGCCCCTTCTTCCTTAAACTCAGAAAACGGCAGCATTTTAGCCTCAATTTTCAGGCTCTTTAGTTGCTCGGCAATGATAGGGTCATCTTCCCAGAAGATGAAAGAGTCCTTTTCTGTCTGGTTCTGCAAGATTCTGAACTTAGCGTTGACGTAGTTCTGCATCTTGTGGTCATATCTGTCAAGGTGGTCAGGGGTAATATTCATAATGACAGCGATATTTGCCTTGAATTCAAACATGTCGTCAAGTTGGAAACTGCTGAGTTCTATAACATAAACATCGTGGTTTTCGGTAGCCACCTGATAAGCAAGACTTGTTCCAACATTGCCAGCCAAACCAACATTCATACCAGCATTTTTGAGGATATGGTAAGTCAGCATTGTTGTCGTTGTCTTGCCGTTACTACCGGTTATACAAACCATTTTAGCATTAGTATATCTACCGGCAAATTCGATTTCAGAAATAACCGGAATGCTTTTGCTTTTTGCTTTTAGAATGATAGGGGCATCTTCAGGAATGCCAGGGCTCTTGATTATTTCGTCGGCATCGATAATTTTCTCGACCGTGTGTCCGCCTTCTTCCCAATCAATGTTATATTCATTCAGACGTTGTTTGTATTTCTCGGCAATTTTACCGAAATCAGAAAGCCAAACGTTCATTCCTTTAACTTTTGCGAGGACAGCAGCGCCAACGCCACTTTCTCCGCCGCCTAAAACAACAATCTTTTTCATTATCTGATTTTTAAAGTTATAAATGTTATGATAGCAAGAAATATGCCAATAATCCAGAATCTCACAACGATTTTAGATTCAGGAATCGGGTTTATCGGTTTTTGCCATTTTGCCACGATTCCAGCATTTCCCTGCTTTTGGAAGTGATGGTGCAGAGGAGTCATCTTGAAAATTCTACGACCTTCACCATATTTCTTTTTTGTGTATTTAAAGTAAGAAGTCTGTATGATTACAGAGAGGTTTTCAATGAGGAAAATACCGCAAAGAATAGGTATAAGCAGTTCTTTTCTGATGAGAATTGCAAAAACTGCTATTATACCTCCGATAGTCAAACTACCGGTATCTCCCATAAAGACCTGAGCGGGGTATGCATTGTACCAAAGGAAGCCGATAAGTGCACCTATGAAAGAAGCTGCATATACAACGAGTTCCCCCGACCCAGGAATATACATAATGTTGAGGTAAGAAGAGTAGATTATGTTACCTCCAAGATAGCACATAATGGCGAGAGCAACACCTATAATTGCAGACGTTCCGGTAGCAAGTCCGTCAAGACCGTCTGTCAGATTTGCTCCATTTGACACGGCAGCGACAACGAAAATCGTTATTATAATGAAAAGAATCCATCCTCCTGTTTCCGCATGGTCGCCCATCCATTGGGTAAACCATGAGTAGTTGAGGTTATTGCTCTTAACAAAGGGAATGGTTGTGATTGGCTGCTTTTCTTCCATCGGTTTGTATTTAACCTCAATTTGGTCATCAGTTTTAGATGGCATTTCAAAGTTTTCCCTAACAACGATGTCTGGACTTAGATACATTGTAAGTCCAACAATAAGTCCAACAGTTACTTGTCCAACTATTTTGTATTTGCCTTTTAGTCCGTCTTTGTTGTGTTCCTTAATTTTCTTGTAATCATCAAGAAAGCCAAGCATGCCAAAGAGTATTGTTGCAACAATCATCAGTAACATATACACGTTAGTCAGGTTTCCGAACAGAATGCAAGGAATTAGAATTGAGATAATTATTATAATACCACCCATAGTCGGAGTCCCTTTCTTGCTCATTTGCCCTTCCAGACCGAGATTTCTGACAATTTCACCAACTTGCATAAGTTGGAGCCTATCGATAATCCTTCTACCGATAACTGTAGCGATAAAAATAGACAAAATCAAAGCAATCCCAGCGCGGAAAGAGATGTAGTCCATCAATCTTATTCCCGGGATGTTGAATTGTTCGAGATAGTCAAATAAATGATAAAGCATATTCTTAGTTTAATTCTTCTTTAAAAATTTCCATAACTATTTCCTTATCGTCAAAATGATGCTTGACTCCGCAAATTTCCTGGTAATCTTCATGACCTTTACCGGCAATTAGGATCACGTCACCTTTTTCAGCCAAAGCGGCAGCCGTTCTGATAGCCTCTTTTCTGTCGGTGATTCTTATGGTTTTAGCCTTGTCGGTAACGTCAAGACCAGCAACCATATCCGCGATAATTTCGTTAGGGTCTTCAAATCGAGGGTTGTCGGAAGTTAGAATCACTTTGTCGCTTAGTTTCGCGGCTTCCTTAGCCATAATAGGTCGCTTGCCCTTGTCTCTGTTACCACCGCAACCCACAACTGTTATCACTTTACCGTTACCGTTGATAACGTCGTGAATGGAGTTGAGCACGTTTACCAGAGCGTCAGGTGTGTGGGCATAGTCAATTATAGCAGTATAGCCCTTTGGTGATTCAAAAGTCTGGAATCTTCCGGCAACAGGAACGAGCATACTCATTTTAATGAGAATGTCTTCGGGGTCAAACCCGAGCAAATACATGGCTCCATATACAGCCAATAGATTGTATGCGTTGAATTTACCAGTAAAAAGGACTTCAACTTCCCTGTTGTTTATTTGTAGGAGGGTGCTGTTTAGTCGGCTTTCAATAACCTTGCACTTGAAATCGGCATCTTTCATAAGCGAATATGTCTTTTTCGTTGCAGCGGTATTTTGGAGCATTACCAAACCTGCTTTGTCGTCTGCATTAACAAGAGCAAAAGCATCGGCAGGCAGAATGTCGAAAAACCTTTTCTTCGCTTTAAGGTATGCGTCAACAGTCTTGTGATAGTCGAGGTGGTCGCGGGTCAAGTTTGAGAAAATACCTCCCGCAAAGTTCAAACCGTCGATTCTGTGCTGGTCAGCGGCATGCGAACTTACTTCCATAAAAGCGTATTCGCAACCATTGTCAACCATTTCCCTCATGAGTTTGTTGAGTGTGATCTGGTCTGGAGTAGTCTGGGTAGCAGGAACCGGCTTTGTGTCAATATAGTTACAGACTGTTGAGAACAAGCCTGTTTTATATCCCATCATCCTTGTCATCTCGTAGAGAAGTGTAGCGGTAGTTGTCTTTCCGTTTGTTCCAGTAACTCCGACAAGTTTTAATTCGTTGGAAGGATTATCGTACCATTCCGAAGCAATGTGTCCCAAAGCGGCAGCAGAGTTAGCCACTTTAACGAAAGTTACTCCGTCGGGAGTTTTTTCCGGAAATTTTTCGCAAACAACCGCGCAAGCACCAGCCGCGATAACATCAGGAATAAACTTGTGACCATCTATATTCACGCCATGAACAGCAACAAATAGCCATCCCTTGGCAATTTTCCGTGAGTCGGATGCGATTCCGGAGATATTAATATCTGCATTACCGATAATCTCAATCGGAGAAGCAGATGCGATTATTTGTGATAATTTTTTATTCATAACTCAATATCTAATCAAGCAATTTTCAATAAATTATTTCAGCAACAAGGTTATTTTGTCGCCTTTTTTGTAATCCGTTCCAGGTTTAAGCGATTGTGAATATACATAACCCTTACCTTCGAAAGAAGTAACGTTAAGTCCTGCATTTTCAAGAGTTTTTATAGCATTTCTCAGTCCCATTCCAATAACGGAAGGCACACCCGATTGGTTTTGTTGGTGTTGCATTTTCGTTACGCTTTGGATGCTATAACTGGATTTGACGTTGGTAAGTTCGTCTTCTGCCATATTATAAACAGTTGGTTTGCAAGGATTGTTCTCTGGTTCGTCTTTGAAATCTTTTCCTTTTCCGAGCATTCCGCGAGAATACATTTTTAAGGCAACATTGAGTATAACCATTCCGCTTGAGCGGGCGGCACCTCTGTTTGCCTTGTTCATCAGCACAATGCAAGAATATTTAGGGTTGTCGGAAGGAAAGAAACCGCAGAAAGCGAGTCTTTTCTTTGTGTGGTCGTATTTTCCTTTGACGAGTGTATATGCTGTGCCTGTTTTCCCGGAAATCGAAACAAAGTTGTTTCGTAATGCTTTACCGGTACCTTTTTGGTCCCAGACAACGTTTTTTAGAGATTCCCTTAGAGCCGCAGCAACTTCTTCGCGACAAATTCTTTCGCGGATGTATGACGTTTCGAAAACTGTATCAGTCAAGCCGTCGTTAAGCAGTTCCTTTACGAGTCGTGGTTTGATAAGTTTTCCTCCGTTTGCAATGGCATTATAGAAAGCGAGAGTATATATTGGCGGGATTCGAGTTGAATACCCGAAACTAATTCTCGTCATGTCGATTCTGTCCCAGTTCTTGTTTCCGAGTTTCGGGAAGTATGGTATTCTTTCGCCATATATTCCTAAGTTCATAGGGTCGAACATTCCAATTTCTTCGAATCTCTTTATGAAATCTGCGGGGTTTTTCTCGAACCCCTTAATAACGATTTTCGCCATACCGATATTACTTGATGCAGTAATAATGTCCTTTGCGGTCAGTCCCGGGTATGCGTGCGAGTCGCTAATTGGGTTACCGTGTGCATAAGGGAATCGGGCACCTGTTGTTATGTATTCGTTAGGGCGTACAATGTTGTCTTCCAAAGCGATAAGCATTGAAATGGGTTTAATGACAGAGCCTGGTTCAAAACCCATAACAGCCCTGTTAAGTCCTTCGCGGTAATAAACCTTTCCGTTTTTTGTAGTGTCACGTTGAAGGTTTGATATTGCTTTGATGTCGCCTGTATTTGTTTCCATGAAGATAGCCGTTCCCCATTCGGCATCCGTTTCAAAGCACATTTTTGTCAGTTCCGTTTCAACAATGTCTTGCAATTGAACGTTTATAGTTGTCTTAACATCGTATCCGTCAATTGATTTGACCTTTTCCCAAGTCCTTAACCTTGTTGTCATCTGTACGGTGCTTCCAATGCCCTTTTTCCCAAACAGGAGGCTGTCGAGAGCCTTTTCAAGCCCTGTAACTCCGTGAAAAACAGACTTGTAGTTGATAATCTCTTTTGAAGTGGCTCCGATGCACTGTGATGCCATATTTCCGTAAGGGCGTTTCCTAACCACTTTGCTGTTGAAGTCCAATGTTCCTCTTCCTCCTCTTTCCTTGAAGAATTTGCACGCAAGAATATTTTTCAGTTCAGGATAGAAGCAGTCTTTGACGAGAGGAAGTTTTCTCAGTCGGCCGTAATTGATAATCGTATCTTCTGCAGTTCTTTTGTTTTTGTCAATTTTTTCGACCCTATTGTTGTGAGCCTTGATTTTTTTGAACTGGTTGACGTGATCTATTATTCTTTTTTTCAGCTTTTCTTTAGATTCTGCTGGGTTCAGTTTGCAGACGGTATCGCAAAGTTCGTTTAGTTTTGTTTCAGAAAGGAGAGAATCAGCGTTGAAAGGTCCTGCTTTCAGGTCAATTTGGGGTGAGTAAAGCACCACGTTTGCAGCGAGAATAGATCCGTCGTCGGCAAGTATGCTGCCTCTGTCTGGATATGTAACGACAGAGTCGCGAATGGAAGAGTTAGCCAGTTCGTTCCATTCTTTTGCGTCGATTAGGGTAGTTTTCCCCAACTTGAGTATTATCAGTAGGGAAAAAAAGCCTAAAGCCGCTAAAATCCATTTGTAGCGGCTTACCATCATTTGCTTTCGTTTATTTTGCTTTTTCTGTTCCTTCATTGTTTAATCATTTGTCTAAGTAGTACGGTGGCTGTTCCGTTGCTTTAAGGTTAAGATGTAGCGAGTCAATCATTTTCACCATTTCGCTTTCTCGAGTCATGCTTCCGTATTTTGAGGATACGTGTATCATATCCGTTCTGGCGTTGTTTAACTGGTTGTTTAGTTTTACAATATTGTCGAGTTTGACTTGTATGTCGAATTTGAAGCACATGTAGATAATTGGGAGTGCAACGAGGAATACGATCCACACAGAGTGTCGCCTGTAGCCGTCGGCAGAAATTATTTCGCCTTGAGCAAAAGACCAAATGCCTCCTTTTTTTTCTTTTTTAGCCATGCTGGTTATTCGTTTGTCTTTGTTGCTATTCTTAGTTTTGCGCTTCTTGACCTTGGGTTTGCCTCAACTTCTTTGTTAGAAGGGGCAATTGGTTTTGAAAGTGGCTTTATGTTTGTCATAACGTTACCGAAAAAGTCTGTTTCAACTTTTCCGTCGATGTTTCCGCTTTTCATGAAGTTTTTAACCATTCTGTCCTCAATGCTGTGGTATGTTATTATCGCGAGTCTGCCACCAGGCTTGAGTACCTTTATTGCCTGTTCAAGAAATTCCGCAAGAGCGTCAACCTCGTGGTTTACTTCCATGCGGAATGCCTGGAAAATTTGTGACAGTTCTTTCTTTTCCTGTTTTGGGTTGGTCAGCGGTTTGACAACGTCAAGGAGGTCAGCGATTGTCTCAAGAGGCTGGTTTGCTCTTGCCTTTACAATCGCCATTGCTATTTTCTTTGCGTTCTTTAGGTCGCCGAATAGTTTGAGAATCCTTGTCAGGCTTTCTTCAGAGTAAGTGTTTATAACAGTTTCTGCGTCGATGTCGTTGTCACGGCTCATTCTCATATCGAGTTTAGCGCCGTCATATCTGAAAGAGAATCCCCTCTCTCCGTCATCGAAGTGGTGGAATGAAACGCCGAGGTCAGCGAGAATCCCGTCAACTTGCTCTACTCCGTGAAATCTCAGAAAATTTTGAAGGTATCTGAAATTGCTGTGAACGAAGGTAAAACGGTTGTCGTTGATTTTGTTCTCGAATGCGTCCATATCCTGGTCGAAGCCGAAAAGTTTGCCATTTTCACCTAAGTGCTTTATGATTTCACGCGAGTGACCTCCTCCACCAAAAGTTACGTCAACGTATATGCCGTTTGGGGTGATGTTTAAGCCTTCGATAGTTTCGTTAAGCAATGCTGGAATGTGATAAATTTGCTGCTCTGACATAACCTGTTTATCAATACTTTAAGTCTGTTTAGGATTGTTGTTGCTATTTCCGATGTAAAGTTAGTTGAACTTTTAAAAATTTGCAATATGAAACAGGCTAATGTCTTGTAAAAGTTACTAACAACCTTGTTTAAAGTCGCTGTTTATGGGGATAAGTGTTACAAGGCTAAAAGGCGTTTAATAAAGTTTAACTATTTGCAAATGCGAACAGGGTGTTCTTTCAGTCTCCGATGATTGTTGCTACTATTTTTCGAGGAGAAGGGTGGTTGCGAAATTCGCAGAGGTATATGCCTTGCCAGGTTCCGAGGTTCAGTCTTCCGTTAGTGATTGGAATGGATAAGGAAACACCGAAAAGAGAGGATTTTGCGTGTGCTGGCATATCGTCGCTTCCTTCTAGGGTGTGGTCGTAAAACGGTTCATTTTCTTTAATGAGTTTGTTCATTATTTTCTCCATATCGGAGCGAACGTCTGGGTCTGCGTTTTCGTTGATAGTAAGAGCGCAAGAGGTGTGCTTTACGAAGATGTTAATCAGACCTGTTTGTGGCAGTTGCTGCAGGTTTTTCATTATTTCTGCGGTTATGAGGTGGCAGCCGCGACGCTTTGGTGATAGGGAGAATTCTGTTTGGGTAATCATTTGGCTTGATAGGTATTAAAGCGAAGAAGGTATGCCAAAAGAATGACACACCCTCTTCTTGATTTATGAGAAACTGTGATATTATACAGTAAGGATTTCTTTTTCCTTAGCAGCGAAAAGAGCGTCGATTTTCTTGATGTAAGTATCGTGAATTTTTTGCATCTTTTCTTCGGCATCTTTAGCAACGTCTTCCGGCATACCGTTTTTAGTGGCTTTTTTCAAGCCTTCGATAGCGTCACGGCGAGCGTTTCTGACAGAGATTTTAGCGTCTTCTGCTTCAGCCTTGCATTGCTTAACGAGAGCCTTACGGCGGTCTTCAGTCAACGGTGGGATAGAAAGGCGGATAACTTCGCCGTTATTTTCTGGAGTGATACCGAGTTCTGAGTTTATGATAGCCTTTTCAATTTCCTTGAACATGGATTTTTCCCAAGGAGTGATAGCGATAGTTCTTGCGTCAGGCACAGAAACGTTAGCAACGTTGCTGATAGGGGCAGCCGAACCGTAGTAGTCAACGCGGATACCGTCAAGGATCTTTGCGTTTGCTTTTCCGGCACGGATTCGGGCGAGAGTTTCATCTAAGTATTCAACAGCCATTTCCATTTTTTCTTCGGCAGGCTCGATGTAGTTTTTAATGTCGTCCATAATTGTATGTTTTTATTATTATTAATCTTGGTAAACGAGAGTTCCGATAGGCTCTCCGTTGATAACTTTCTTGAGGTTTCCGACGGTGTCCATGTCGAAGACGATGATAGGCAACTTGTTTTCCTTGCACATAACAGTTGCGGTAAGGTCCATAACCTTCAAACCGCGACGGTATATTTCGTCGTAAGTGATTTCAGAGAATTTTTCTGCTGTAGGGTCTTTCTCCGGGTCTGCAGTGTAGATTCCGTCAACTCGTGTACCCTTAAGCATAACGTCTGCTTCCACTTCAATACCTCTGAGGGCGGAGCCGGTGTCGGTAGTGAAGAACGGGCTACCTGTGCCACAAGATAGGATAGCGACTTTTCCGGCTTTCATGGCGTCGATGGCTTTCCATTTGCTGTAGTGTTCGCCGATAGGGAACATATTTACGGCTGTGAAAACCTGGGCTGGCTGTCCTTCTGTTTCAAGGGCAGAGCAAAGAGCAAGAGAGTTTATGACAGTAGCCAGCATACCCATCTGGTCGCCTTTTACTCTGTCAACTCCTTTTGCGGCACCGGCGAGTCCGCGGAAGATATTTCCGCCGCCGATAACGATAGCGATTTCAACACCAGCCTGTGCAATTTCCTTTATTTGCTCAGCATAGTCCTTCACTCTTTTTGGGTCAATTCCGTACCCCTGTTCGCCCATTAGGGATTCTCCGCTAAGTTTTAGAAGAATACGTTTATAGTTTGTTCTCATTTTTAAATCACAAAGTTTGATTCTAAAAGACAAATTTACTTACTTTGCTTCAGAAAACAAATTTTGAGGATTTTAAAATGAACAAAAACAATATTTTTTTTGCATTTAGGGCGTTAAAGGTGTTTTTCTTAGTGATGGCAGCTGCTGTTTTGCCACTTTCAGCAAATGCAAATGGCGGATATGAGAAACTCAAGATAAAGGCAGAGCGGTTTTATTCCTACGGGGAGTGGGAGAGTGCGAGTGCTGCGTATGAACTGATTCTTATGCAGAAGTTTGATGATGTTGATGCTTATAGCCGTGCAATTACAGTTAAAGGCATTCTTGGTCGTAGTGACGAGCAGATTGCTGTTGTTGAGCAGTCACAGAAAAACGGCATTTCTATGATGGATATTTTTAAGAGTGTTAGGCTGTTATCGTATTCATTAGGTAAGCCAAAGATATATGAAAGTTTTTTGCTTATAATGAAGGAAAAACAACCGTGGATGCGTCGCAGTATTAATGTTATGCTTGCGGAGTATTATTCGCAGCGAAACAATGCTCCAAAGATGGTTGCATATGCGGATACATTGCTCTCAACGCGTGCTGACGATTTGTTTGCCTTGCGGATAAAATCACGCGGTCAGATGCTCCGTGATGATTATGTGAGTTCGGTAAGTACGAACGACAGGATTATTGCATTGGAGCCAACTGATTTTGAGGCTTACCTGAATAACGGAGTGTACTTCTTTAATATGTGGAAGGCTGCGGGTATGGCGTCAGATAAGAGTAGTGCAATTCATTATCTGTCAAAGGCGTATAAGTTGCGTAACACGCCTTACCTCAAGGAGCGGTTAGTTGATTTGGGGGTTATTTCCGTAGAAGATTGACGAATGAGTACGGGAATTGGTTTTTATCGTCGGAAGGGAATGTTTCTCTTGATTCCTCCGCCCATTCGTTGGCGTTTATTTCCGGGAAGAATGTGTCAGCGTCGGGAAATTCGGCGTGTATCTTTGTGAGGAACAGTTTGTCGGCAAAAGGTAGAGCCTGGCGGTAAATCTGTTCGCCGCCAATTATGAATGCGTTGCCGCCAGCCATATTAAGAGCCTCCTCTAATGAGTGCGCAACTTCCACATTTTCTGCGGTAAATGCGGTGTTTCTTGTTATTACAATGTTTCTTCTGTTTGGCAATGCTCCTTTAGGAAGAGAGTCAAAGGTCTTTCTTCCCATGATAACCGTGTGACCCGAAGTCACAGCCTTGAAATGCTTCAGGTCGCTACTGATGTGGCAAAGGAGGTCACCTGCCTTGCCTATTGCGTTGTTTTCCGCAACTGCTACAATAATTGAAATCATACTGCTACAATACCTTTGATGTGTGGATGTGGGTCATATCCCTCGAGGGTGAAATCTTCAAATTTGAAGTCAAAGATTGATTTCACGTCGGGGTTTATCTTCATTGTTGGTAGTTTTCTCGGCTCTCTTGATAGTTGCAAGTCAACTTGTTCAAAGTGGTTTGTATAGATGTGAGCGTCGCCAAGAGTGTGTATAAATTCGCCTGGTTTAAGTCCTGTTACCTGAGCAACCATCATCAGAAGCAGAGAGTATGAAGCGATATTAAACGGCACGCCGAGGAATAGGTCGGCACTGCGTTGGTATAGTTGTAGGCTTAGTTTGCCGTTTGCCACGTAGAACTGGAAGAAAGCGTGGCACGGTGGCAGTTGCATATTCTTCAGGTCTGCAACATTCCAAGCGCTGACAATCATTCTTCTTGATTCAGGGTTATTCTTTATTGTCTCGATAACTTCCGAAATTTGGTCAATGAAACCGCCGTCGTATGTAGGCCAAGAGCGCCATTGGTAGCCGTATATGTGTCCGAGGTCACCGTCAGGCTTTGCCCATTCGTCCCAAATGCGAACGCCGTTATCGTTGAGGTATTTCTTATTGGTATCGCCAGCGAGGAACCAGAGAAGTTCGTAAATAATTGATTTTAAGTGAAGTTTCTTTGTTGTCAACAATGGGAAACCATCCTCTAAGTTAAACCTCATCTGGTATCCGAAAACGCTTTTTGTACCCGTTCCCGTCCTGTCACCTTTAAGTACGCCATTATTTTTGACGTGTTCCAATAAGTCAAGATATTGTTTCATTGTTTCATTGTGCAAATTTGTGCAAAGATAGTGCAAGGAGAGAGCAGAAAAAAGCAAAAACAAAGTTTTTAGATTTTTTATGCCGAACCGCCGCCTATCTTATCAAAAGATAGTGTAAGGAGAGAGCAGAATCATATAGCTTTTACCATATTTTTTTGCTGCGAACTGAAAATCGGTATTATTCTTTTGAGTAGTGTTTTGTTTGCATTATTTTTGCAGTATATATTATCTTTAATTCAGTATTATGGGACGAAATTTTATGAGGTATTCACTTTTGCTCTGTTGTGGCATAGTTGTTTCTTTGTCGGTTCTTTTTGGATGCTCTCGCTCAGAAGGTCCGGCTAAAGAGGCTGTGGATTATGAGGCTGTTGTTCATTTGGCGGATTCTTTGGTTGATATTTCACCGGATTCCTCGTTGATAATATGTCATAATTTTTTCAATGTTTATCCGTATTTTGAAGATTCTCTTTATATTGCTGCTAAGTTGACAGAGGGAAATGCGTACTTTTCAATTGGCGATTTGGAAGAGGCTATAAAGTCTTTTGCTTTAGCAAAGGATTTGCTGTCTGAGCGAAACGATACTCTGCAGTTGATTAATGCGTTAAGTGACTTAGGCGTTGCGATGCGAGTTTCCCAAAAATCGGATTCTGCTCTAGTGCTTTATAAAGATGCTTTGTCGCTTATGCGAGAAGGCGAGTATCCAGATGAGCGTACTCACCTTCTTGCTTCCATTGCGATACTTTATGCAAATACCGGGCGTCTTGATGAGGCTAAAGGGTATGCAGACAGGGCATTGGTTGCGTCAAAGGAGGCTACAGACGGCGACCTGATTATGTATGCAAACTCGTCGGCTGGTGCTATATATAATCTTCTTGGAGAAAAGGGAAAGGCTTTGGAACTTCTCAACCAGGCAATGGCAGATGCGCGGAGCAGGGGTCTTGTTCGCCATGAACTGAAGGCGATAGGGCATGCCATTGATTTGCATTTGCGGTCAGGTAATATGGATTCGGTTAATTATTATTTGAGAAGAGGCGAAGAGTTGTCATCCCAGTTCCCGACAACGTCGGTAGAAGGTTTGGGCTTTTTGGAAGAGAAGCATGTTGTGCTGACCGCTATGGGTCGCTTTCGCGAGAGCCTGAATGTGCAGAAGTATCTGCAGAGCCTTCAGTCTAAGTCGCCAACGTTTATGCCATATGATAAATTGTGGCTTCGGATGGCGCGTAATTATAAGGGGCTTGGAATTGCAGACAGTATGTCGGTATGCTATGAGCATGCTGTTTCGGTGGCAGACAGCCTTAGAGGTGCAGATGCCGACAGGCAGTTGAGCGAGTTTTATGCCCGTTTCAAGACCTCGGAAAAAGAGTTGGCTCTTGCGAAAGTTGAGAGTGATAAGGCTCGTTCTGATATGTGGCTGACGATTGCAATAGGGGTTGTGTTAGTCTTGGTAGCCGTCGTTGTTGTCGGTGTGCTGTATGTCCGCAACCGTCGCCGTAAGGCTGAGATGCAACTTCTTCAAAGCCATATCAATGGTGTTGAGCAGGAGCGTGGACGCTTGGCAAAGGATCTCCACGACGGTATTTGCAATGACCTTTACGGGATTGAAATTCTTCTCCAGACGGATATGGAGCGTAAGGAATTGTTGTCGGAAGTTGAATCAATTCGTTCTGAAGTACGTCGCATATCCCACGAGATGATGCCGCCGTCGCTTGAGGATGCCGGATTGGGAGAGGTTATTGGAGGAATGGTAGTAAAGTTGCGTTCTACTTACCCGTCAATAGAGTTCAATTATATTTGCAGTCCGCAGGATGGTTGGGAAGTTGTTCCTACCTTATATTCATATAACCTGTACCGCATTTGTCAGGAATTGGTTGGCAATATTTTGCATCATTCCAAGCCTGGTAGGATAAATATTTGCTTGTCGTTAGATAAGGATGAGGTAATCCTTTCTGTTAGTCACGATGGGGAAGTTTGTGAAGGTTCTCCGTGTGGAAAAGGAATAGGTGTTGATTCTATTAAGGAGCGCCTTGCGGCAATAGGAGGCAAGGCGGATGGTCTGCCTTATTCGCTGGAGATGAAAATTAGTTGCTCTTTAAGGTGAAGCAGTCACGGAAAACCGTGATTACAATATGCGATAATTGCTTTATTTTTGCACTATGAAAGAGAAACTTACACAAAATATGTCCGCAAGAAAGTCTATTCTTGTTGTTGATGACCATGAGTTAGTGTTACGAGGCATTTATCATATACTAAAGCAGTCCTTTCCAGAAGCCGAAATATTGACGGCAGATACAGGAGAGAATGCGGTTAAAACGCTTGGAGGACAGAGTCTTGATTTGGTGACTGTTGATTTGGAGTTGCCAGATATGTCTGGCTTTAATCTGATAGACTATATTCGGTTAAATCAGCCTAACGCAAAGATACTTGTCAATACGGTTCATGACGAGATATGGACGGTAAAGCGATTGGCAGAGCGACGGGTAGAGGGGGTTGTATTCAAGAGTGCCCAGGCTCAGGATTTTGTTGAAGCTGTTAGCAGGCTTCTTGCAGGCGAAACATATTACAGTTCGGGAGCCCAGTTGCTAATGAAATCTATTAGCACTCAGAATGCGGAAGAAATGAGTCTATCCATGCGAGAAGTTGAGGTTCTGCGATTGATAGCGTACGGATATAATACTGAAGAGATAGGAGCCAGATTGGGCGTTAAGCCAAATACCGTAGAGACTCATCGCCGTCATTTGCTTGAGAAATTGCAAGTTCGTAATAGTGCCGAATTGGTTCGTCGTGCAATGTCGAGTGGAATCTTGTCGTCAATGGAATAAAGAGAATCAAATAAATTTCCTTAAAGGGTAATATTGCCATTTGGTTTAATATTTACCAAGGTGGATGTGGCGCATTGTGCCGAATAATATCCGTTTGTAGGGGCGAAAAGTATTTCGTCCGCTGTGCGGAAATGAAACGGCACAAATCGCGGACGCTTATTCAAAGCGTTCCCTATGGTGAATTTTATACAATATATTGAATGTCAACTGTTTGATTAAATACAGTCCCCGAAATTTAGTGCAAAAAAAATCTCCAAATTTCTTTGGAGATTTTGAGCGGAAGACGAGGCTCAAACTCGCGACCCTCAGCTTGGAAGGCTGATGCTCTATCAACTGAGCTACTTCCGCA
>Ed_p1__coassemble_855_pt1 | contig 41412 bp, 34 predicted proteins | sample Ed_p1__metabat2_low_PE_004 | metagenome-assembled genome bin Ed_p1
ACGCAAATGCCGATGATGCAGTTCAGACCTTGCTCCACGAGGCAGTGGCACACTACGGAATGGGTAAAATTATGGTTGTTTTAAATGTTAATAAGTGTTTATTTATCATTGTGTTCCTTTGTGCTTTGTTATATTTTATTAATAGCAATACGTTTTTATTTACTTTTTTGTCGATATCTAAACAAAAATATCTAAATTTTGAAAAAATTTAAATTTCCCCTTTTATTAAAAGTGTACTTATGAGAAACTATTTCTTTATTCTGTTTTTAGTGCTTGGCTTTTTGGGCATGTGTGCCATTGAGCCGTTTAGTGAATTAACTATTGCAGGCAAGTCATTCAACCTTGTTACAAACCTGTCTGAAATTGAAACGTTTGACGAAGTGGTGCTGGCCGCCTACCCTTCCAAAGACAATTACAATGGGGTGTGCTGCATGACATCTGAAAATTATGCTCGTTATGACAAATACCGTGCAACGTCGTGCTCTGCCAACGGTAAAGTATGGGATAATGAAAATGACATTGAAATACTGACGGTTGAAAGGCGAAGAGACAATCTGTTCGCTTTAAAGTCAGTAAATGGTTATCTTAGCGGCAATGGGGAGATTGGCATTAGAGAAAAGGAGATAACTGAATCAGCATTGTGGCAATTGTCATCCTCTGATACAAATAACACTCTAACCTGTCTAAAGAACAATAAACCCATTTATTTCTATGATGTAAATGACATGTTCGTGTTTTCAAACGACAATTATACAAAAACGGCACCCTACTACATCTATAGGCACGTTCCGCAAAACAAGTGCGGAAAGCCGGATTTCAACCTTCCTCAAGCACGATATCCAAAGGGAATTGCAGTAACTGTCTCTTGCAAAAATGCCGGTGAGACGATTTCTTACTCAATATTTAAGAACGACAGTGCTGAACCGTGGGAAACAGGCTATTCTGCCAAGGCAACTTGTGTAATAGAACTTCCGGAAGATGAACTTTATGCTGACACTAAATATGTTATACATGCAAAAGTGCAAGCCGACGGGCTAACCGGATCCGAAAGTATTGCCACATACTACATCTGCACCAAGAAATTTCTTGCATTTACGAAGATTAAAGATATTTCCGAACTGTCTGACGATGACATAATAATATTTGTCTGTCCCGAACTGGGGTCGGCAATGGCTAATGAAGACATTACTGACACTTTTAACAACAGATTCGGAATGCCGGTGGAAATCAAGAATGACAGGGTTGATATTCTAAGTCCAGAAAATTCGGATATTGCGTTTTTCTACGCAAAAACAAGCGCCAACGATGCCAACGCATTTACATTCAACGACTATATGCGTAGATCCGCAGGAAAAAACGGATTTCTTGCAGAAAGCCACAATCTTTCGCATGTGCTTTCTACAATAGAAAATCCTAACGATCCAAACTATACAGCAGACTGGTTAATAAAAATAGACAATGGCAAAACACTTATTACCCCTATTACGGATCCTGGGTTTTCAAAAACTATTGTAAGTGCTATTTACTCAAACGAGAGATGTATTTACCAGTTATACGAAAGAAAAAGTATGGAGCAGCTCCAACTCAAATATGTTGACATATATCATTCCGACAAGCGATTGTCTTCAGTATCAACAATAAAAACGCAAAGCCGAGACACAGAAATAAAGGCTGTAAATGGCGGAATAAAGGTTATCTGCGAAGAAGAAACAGTAGTGAGTATTTTCTCTGTCTTTGGATGCCTGATCAGTACTGAGCGTTGCTGCAACAATGATATAATACCAGTCTCTCCAGGATTTTACATCGCCACAACCGACCGTGGCGAAGCTTTCAAATTGTTAGTACAGTGATAATTCTGTTATAAAAATAATAGGGGGCTCGTCATTATGATTAGTCCCCTATTGTAATTCTAATCCTCAAGAGCATATTCAACAGTTGTAACGACCCTTACTTTCTTGATATGCTTTGTAGTTTGGTCCCTGTCTTCGATGCTAAACTGTCCTTGATTCGCCCGTTTTATTTTACCAAGTTTACTTTCTGAATCTTGAGCAAACTGTAATGCCGCTTTTCTTGCATTTTTAGTTGCTTCTTTTATCATTTCCGGTTTTATGCTATTCAATCCTGTATATTCAAATTTTATAGCATAGTTATAGTCATTAAAACTAATTGCCAACCCTTTTTCAATTAATGCGTTCAGATTTTTCATAAGAAGTAAAACGGCGTTAACATTATTAGTATTTACCGTTATTACTGATGTCAATTTATACCGAAAAGGAGAATCTGACGAATATGTTTTCAAATCAGTTATATCAATATTGTTGGTAATTTCATCTGCATTAATTCCCTTTTCAAACAACATGTCGGTAACCAATTTGTTTTTTCTTTCTACAGTCTTATACAAGACAGACAAGTCATCGCCCATTTCTGTATATGCGATAGGCCATATAACTTTGTCTGCCTTTACCTCTTTTTCTGCAAGTCCTTTAACTGTTACTACCCTGTCTTTTGTTACAAATCCATTAAGGCCTGATTTAATATATAGACCTAATACAGCTATTCCTATTGCAATAACTGATGCACTAATAATCCCCTTATTCATAGTAAAAACTTTTTAAAATTTGACTTAATAGTCAATTAAAGGTTTAATCCTCTCTATAGAATTGGCATTGGTATAGTCGTGCAAAAAAATCCCAATTATCCTGAATCAACTCTAACCCATTTTCACCAACAGGATATTTAGCGTCGGGAAGAAGATTGTTTTCGAAAAGATATCTTGTCAAATCTACTGGGCAACGCCCTGGCTCAAGCAATAACTTATAAGCATTTTCTATAGCATCATGTTTATTATATAACGGATTATCACGATGCTTTATAAATTGTGCTACATCTGGTGCTATTATTATTCCCTTTTCCCTATTTGCATATATAGTAAAATTTTCAAAATCTTTTAATTGAGGAAAACACTCTTCCCCGCAATCACCCCAACCCATTTCTGAAATAAGAAAAGAATTGAGGTCTGCATAACTTTCAAAGAATTTAATTTTTTCTCCTTTTGTGACATTTATAAATTTCTGGTAGAACTTGTGAACAGAGCGTTTCTGTTCTTTCTTTGTAGGTACTTTATTATTGACAATTAGATTTAGCCATTCATCAATCATTAAAGCAAGAGGTCCTGTCGGCTTTTCAAAAGTTATTTTCAATCTTTCTTCATTTCTAAGAGTTTCTTCAATAGAAAGTTCTTCATCTTCATCAATATCAGGCTCATATGAATATTTGCTTACAGGACGCATAAAATAACTATTCCAAAACAGCCAGCCTGAAACTTTGAAAATTATCCGAACCTGCTCTCTATCTTTTAAATCAAGTTCTCTAATCTCATTGAAATTCTTAATTGCAGGAGCTTCGTCGTAAAGGAATCTGAAAAGTTTTGTAACTTTCTTTGACAATCGCAAAATATCTGAATCGTATGGTGACAAAATGCAGTTAAATTCCAATTGAGACTCTAATGATAGCCAAATTACAAATGACACATCAATGCCATTTAGTTCATAATCAATATAATCTTCTGGTTCTTTATAGAAAGGCACTGGTTTATTATATAAATGGCGACACATAGTTACAAACGCACGCCAAATTCCTGCATCTGCAACTATATCCTGATAGTATGAAACAATAGTCAATGATAATTTCTTTATTACCATATCCGGTAATTCTGGGAAAACACCCATTTTGCGACTCATATTCGCTATATAGTTTGCAAGCGTAAGATAATAGTCGTCTGTTTCATAATCATTATCGCTATTGAGCATCAAACGCTTTAATTCGTATAAATCAATATTATCCATTTTATTTTTGATTAAGCCATTTTATAAGGTTTTCTATACTATTAAATACTTTATCCGAGAAATGTAATTCATTAGTATCAATAAATTCTACAATATCTTCCGCTTCATCACTAATGATGTAATTATTACGCTTCAATGCATTTTCCAACCATTTTTTTAGTACAGAAGATTTTGATATAACTTTAATTTGTTTTGTAGATGATTTACAAATCTCAAAATCTCCAGAAGATAAATCAAAAGTAATATTTGATTCAGGAAAAAGCATTTTCAATTTATCAGAAAGAATCAAATCTTCAGTTCCACCACACAGAATCTGTCCGCCACAAAGCATCCACAACTTATCAGATAGTTGAAGAGATTGACGAATATCATGAGAAGACACTAAAATAGCCCTATTCTCATCATGTGCTAACTTATGCAATAGCACAAGTATAGAAAGTCTGCTCTTTACATCAAGAAAAGCGGTCGGTTCATCAAGTATGATAATCTCAGCCTCCTGAGCCAAGGCCTTTGCAATCATTGCCTTCTGCCTTTCTCCATCTGAAAGTTCTGCTACATAGTTTTTGCGCTTTCCTTCAATCCCGACAAGTGACATAGATTTGTGAATAATCTCTTTGTCTAAAGCATCTAACCTACCCATAAAACCAGTATATGGTTGTCGCCCAAGAGCAACTAATTCTTCAACAAGCAAACCTCCTGCAAAAGTTCGTTCTGTCGAAACTATGGCTATAAGTTTCGACAACTGCCTTGGATTATATGTCTGGATAGATTTTCCATTAAGAATAACCTCTCCATCAATTGCGGGTTGCAAGCCTGTTAAAGTTCGTATCAATGTTGATTTACCTGCCCCATTTTCACCTAAGACGCTTACTAACTCTCCTCTATTTAGAGATAAAGTCAGAGATGACATAATTGTCGTTATTTGCTTTCCTTTTCTATATCCAATACTCAAGTTGGAAGTTTTAAGTATCGCATCCATCAGTTAAAATAAAATATTTTACGTCGGTTCAGTATAATAAATATAATTACTGGGACTCCTATTATTGGAGTAATTGCATTAATTGGAATAATTCCATCGGATGGAAATACGCTTAAAAGACTACAAAGCATTGCAATAACACCACCTGACAATATTGTGACAGGCATCAAACGCAAATGGTCAGACGTGCCGAGCATAAGCCTAGCAAGGTGAGGAACCACTAATCCGATAAAACCGATAGGGCCACAAAAAGCAGTAACAATAGCAGTTAGCAAGCCTGTTATAAGCAGTAACATATTTCTTGTACGTTTGAGATTCACTCCTAGATTTTCAGCATATCGTTCCCCAAGCAATAAAGCATTTAGAGGTTTGATCAAACCCAATGCCCCAATTAAACCAACTATAATTACAGTCGAAAAAAACATTAACTGCTTTGTTGTAACCCCTGAAAAATTTCCTAGTCCCCAAATTACAAAAGAATGGACACCTTCTTGTGTAGCAAAGAAATTAAGCAAACTTATTGCTGAAGAAGCAAGATAACTAATCAAAACTCCAACAATTAATAACATAGTTGCGCTCTTTACAACCGAAGAAAACAAGAGTAATATTAACATTATCAGGAATGCTCCTATAAGGGCTGCAACAAGAATAGCAATATACCCGCCAAAACTTGTATATAAGGCTCCTCCAGACAATAAAAGAAGTAATGCAACACCCAAACTTGACCCTGTCGAAATCCCTAATATCGACGGATCTGCCAAAGGATTATTGAAAGATGTCTGCAACAAAAGTCCACAAACTGCCAAGGCCGCTCCTGACAAACATGATGTTACTATCAAAGGCAAACGACTCTCTAAAACAATAAACTCCCAAGCCCTATTAGATGATTTACCACAAATAACATTAAAAACGCCTGATACTGGGATGTCTACAGAACCAACTAATAGTAAAGCAATTGACAATCCTATTATGCTCAATATAAGGGCAAATAATACTATCTTAAATCGCGACATAGCACTACTCTATTTTTTTATAATATTTCAAATTATAGTCAGGAAGCAACTCTGGATGAAAAATCTTCATATACTCTTTAAGAAGTAAATTTGGATGGAACGGAGTTTCTTCAAATAATCTACTTGTCGCTGTATTTGCACTATAAATATTTCCTTCTTTAAATGCTTCAAATTGGTTATTATGCGAATATAAATTTAGAAAAGTCTTTTTAGTAAAATCTGTCCCAATAGTAGAAACAAGCCAGAAATCAGCATCATTAGCCTTATTGAAAACTTGAGGAAAGTCAAGAGCTAAAGAACCATTTGAATTATCATCACTCCATGGATACATAGCACCTGCATCTTTGTATAATATAGCCTTATTACTTTTACCGCCGGGGACATACCATACACCACTCATTACATATTCGGATATAACTTTAGGTCGAGACTCAGCTTTATTTGCAACAAAACTTTTTAAAGTTTCATATTCAGTTGCTACTGAATCAAATATAGAATCTGCTTTTTCTTCACTACAAAACAACATACCTATAAATTTAATCCATTCAGCCCTCCCCAATGGCGTAGTCTCCATATAGTCTGCCATCTCAATAATTGGGGTTCCTATATTTTCCAAGATTCCATAACCTGCATTTTGAAATGGTGAAAGGATAATAGCCTCAGGTGATTTGCTTATAATTTTTTCAGCAACAGGCGCCATTGTTGAACCACAGTCAATAACACTGCCGTTTTTTAAACCATCTACTATTTTCGGATTCTTAAAAAACGGCGCATCACAAACGGCCTGGACAGATGAAATATGCCCCAACTCATCAATAGCCTCTGCATGGACACCAGAATATACAAGGACATTTTTTAACGGAACTCTCACAAGCGTTCCGTTAGGCAAATTTTCAGGCAAGCAAGAATCTCGATGAACCAAGATATATGTATGCAAGATTTCTCCTTCTATCCATGGATTTTTAACTTTCACTTCAGTGTATTTATCCGCATGAAATACAGTTATTCCCTGCATGTATTTAAACTCTTGTTTATTCTCCTCACTTTTGCTCTTAGAGTTAGTGCAGGAAATACACAAGCAGGCAATTGATAATAATATTAATATTAGATTTTTCATTTTATATATTTTCTGCAAATATAACAAAAGGTGAGAGCATTGTCAAATGCGTCACATATTATCAGCATGGTGATATTAAAAAGTCTGGACAATATGCCCAGACTCCATACAATTAATTATCGTTCTAACATAGGTCTCACCACTGGAATCAATTTATCGGCATATCGCCTAAAACCTATATCTGTAAAATGAATGCCATCAACAGTGCCTTCATTATCATATCCGGATAGACCTTCACTTGTCACATAGTATATATCTTTATATCCATCTTTTAAAAGTTTCTCGTAGTTTCGTCTAAATGCAGCATTTTTCTTTGGCAAATATGTGCGGAAGAAACTATCAAACTTGGCATAACTGTACATCGGACCTTCTACCATAACAACAGGAACTTCCGGCCTTAAATCTTTTAATATTTTAATGAAGCCGTATGTCAATGTATCACACATCATTTCAGTGCAATTAGGCACTGGGTCTATAACAAACACGCCCGCATCCTTTATTGAAGCCAATGCACGGGCAACACAAGCATCCATTTTTCCCTCGCCAGAAAAACCGAGGTTTACTACTTCACAATTTAAATCACGTTGCATCATATTTGTTGCAACCATTCCAGTTCTTGTAGAGCAACCTCCTTGCAATATGCTAGTGCCATACATTATAACTTTCTTACCCACTTTAGGGTTGTTAACTAAAGGTTGCTGAATGGTTGACTGTTCATCAACAGCAATTTCCATTTTTGTCACACCATCATATAATGGTAAATATATCAAATATTCATGCATTCTGCCATCTAAATTTTCTACAAAAATTTTTTCGCAAGACTTGGTTTTCATATCAGCAATAGGTCTGTTTGTATTAACATATTCCCAACGACCTTCATCGTTAAGTATATATAAATCCATACCTTTCAAACCAGTATCAGCCATGTGGAACATATGTGTATCCCACAATAGTGTATAACGCAAGCCAACACGCTTAGAATCAGTTGCAAAACGGATTCCTAAACCACTACTACACTGCTGACGATTCCATAAGTCAGTACGAACACTGTCTTTTAAGTATTTAGGCAAGCGCTGAAAAGGTGTTTCTGTATCTGAAAACGCCTTATTAATCATTCTAAAGTTCAGTGCATCAACATATTTTAATGTTGTTTTCTTATCTTCTGCATTAACATTTACAGCCAATGCTAATAATAATGTTGCAAAACTTATACGCAACATCGTCCTAAGTGATTTCATAATATGGGTGTTAAGTTATAAATAATATTAAAAAGCATTTTTTTCTCCTTGTATGGCATTAATAACAGTCCTGAATATAATTTTTATATCCAACCAGAAAGACCAGTTTTCAATATACATAACATCATATTCAACTCGTTTCTCCATTTGCCAAAGCTCTTCTGTTTGACCTCTGTAGCCGCTAACTTGAGCAAGACCTGTTATCCCGGGCTTAATCATGTGCCGGACCATATACTTGTCAATTAAACGGCTATATTCTTCAGTTTGCTTAACCATATGTGGTCTTGGGCCTACGACAGACATATTTCCTATTAGAACATTAACAAATTGTGGCAATTCATCAAGACTTGTTTTTCTAAGGAAATCTCCAACCTTAGTTTTTCGAGGGTCATTCTTAGTTGCTTGCAATTCATCAGATTTGTCGTTTACCTTCATTGTCCTGAATTTCAAACATGTAAATTCACGTCCTCTATAACCAGTTCTTTTTTGTTTAAAAAGAATAGGTCCCTTAGAAGAACATTTAATTGCTATTATTATTGGTACAAGTATGGTAAAAGACACTAACAGAATAACTGCCAATGAAAAAATCATATCAAATAGTCGCTTAAGCATTCTATTCCACCTTGACATCAAAGGGTTTGGCCTGTAAATCATTATAGGCAAATTTCCCATTGATGTTAAACTAAAGGTAGTTGTCATAAACCCACTAATCATAGGAACATAGAAGAATTGTACATCATAATCATCAGCAATCTTTATAATGCGACCAACATCTCCTGCTTCAGAAGGCAGAGCACAATAAATCTCATCTATTTGATTATCTGCTACAAAACTCTCAACATCTTTTAAGCACCCTGTGATTTTGATATCTTTATGCTTCTCATTGTCAAATATTCCTAATATTTTATAGCCATAACCAGGATCTGACTTTATTTCCGAGTATAATTTTTTTGCAGTTCCATTCCACCCTATTATTATTATTTTTCTAAAGTTTAATCCTCTCTTCCTGAAAAACTTAATGATTTTCCGTGATATAAGCCACCATAATGATAGGCATAAATAATATATGGAATAAAAATAGGCATACATTGTCAAAGGTACACTATCATACCCAATCAAAGTTGTGAATGCCATCATTATAAGAAAATGCAAAGAGAAAGTCTGAAATAAAAGAATCATCATTTTATCTGCAAAAAGAATCCTCTTTTTATGGACTTCAGAGAACATAAAAATTGCTGGACAATATGAAATATTTAGTAACAGCCATATAACCTTGTTACCAAATCCTGTTACATTGTCAAAAAAATAAAAAACAAACAAATAGACAAGATTTAATATAATAAAATCAAATAGCGTAGTTATTATATTTATCAAATATCCGTATCTGCCTTTAGTATTCACAATATTTTATATTATTTATGGCAAAAAGGCTAAATTGGATATTTTTAATCCAATTTTGCCTATAATTCTCACTTAAAGGGGAATGTGTCCATAATAAAATAACACATTCCCTTTTAATTACAATTTTTCGTCGATCAACTCAATCTTTTTCTCTATCGCAACTAATTCGTCTTTGGCTTTAGCAATCCTTTTTTCCATTTCCTTAAGAACTGCTCCTCCTGATTTTGTCGATATATTAAAGAATCCTAAGTTGTTATCATACGTTTTCAACTCATTTCGCTTCTGCTCATATATTCTAACCAATCTGTCTCTTTCTCTAAAGAGTTTATTCTTATCTGAAGAAATTGAATCTATATTGTTAGCGAAATTCTCAAATTTTGAGCGGCTTTCGTTAATGTCAAATTTATCATATGCCTCATTTAAAGACTTCTTATAATCTTCATAAACTTTGTCTTTTTCTTTATAAGGCACATGTCCAATTTGCTGGAATTCCTGTGCTAAAGATTTAAGCAGGTCTTTAATTTCTTCTTTTGAAAGACTTTCATCAATAGTTTTCAATTTCTCGATGACTGCTTTCTTGAGTTTGAGATTTGTATGCTCTTGCTGGTGAACATTTGATGTGTTTTTACTCTTGTTTTCAAAGAAATAGTCGCACGCTGATATAAAGCGCTTCCACACTGCATCTCCACTCTTTTTAGAAACCGGTCCGATAGTTTTCCATTCTTTCTGCATAGCAGTTAATTCGTCTGCCGTTTTCTTCCAATCAGTGCTATCTTTAAGTGCTTCTGCCCTCTCACACAATTTATGTTTTCTTGCAAGATTATCTGCAGATTCATCTTTCATTTTCTTAAAGAATGTAGCCTTTGCTGCAAAAAACTCATCACATGTCTTGCGGAACCTTGCAAACAAATCATTGTTTACTTTTTTAGATGCAAATCCCAGAGTTTTCCACTGCTCTTGCAAATCAATTATTTGCTTTGTTGCATCATTCCACTTAACATAGGTATCTAAATCATCAACTTTAATTGATTCTATTTTCTCACAAATGGCTGTTTTTGCCATTTCGTTTTCTTTTTCCTTTTCTTTTCTACTTTCAAAAAATGCTTGATGCCTTTTATTTACAACAGAGGATGCCTCTTTAAATCTTTTCCAAAGGTCTTCTCTTAGATCTTTTACGACAGGGCCAACCTCCCTCCATTCATCATGCAGTTCTTGCAATTTCTTAAATGCAGAAATTATATCAGTTTCTTTGCCAAGCAATTCTGCTTCCTCGCACAATGCAATTTTAGCGTCAAGGTTTTTCTTAAAGTCATAGTCGCGTAATTCCTTATTTACTTTGAGCAAATCATAGAAATTTTCTCTCAAAGTTTGAAATTCTTTCCATAACGCTTTGTCCTCAGCAACTGGGACATTCCCAATGGAATTAAAATCTTGCTGTAGTTGTTGGAATTTTGGATATTGCTTATTTATATTATCAGGGTCCTGGGTTAATCTCTCCAGCTCTAGTAGAATGTCTTTTTTTCTTGACAAATTAGCCTGTCTTTCTGCTTCAACAGCAGCGAGTTGGGCAGCTTTCTTCTCTTTGTATATATTGAGCAATTCTTTTAACTTATCCTCTTGAGGGTCAGGCATTGGTGCAAATGCAGAAATTTCATTTCCTTTTTCTACAAAAGCTTCCTTTTCTTTATCCAATTCTATATTCTTTAATACATAAAATTGGTGCTTGATGGCAACGACCTCGTCCTTCACTTCTTCTATGGGTTTTTCCACCAAACATGCAAGTTCACTAACTAACTCTTCTTTATTCAACAAAGATACTTTACCCTTAATCGTTTCTAGATTACTGGATTTATTTTCTTCTGCTGGATCAAAATCCGGCGTTTGCAAGGTTCTGCCATTTAACTGCATTTCTACAGTTGCTGACTTGTCACACGATTCCATAATATCCATGTTTAGATTTTAGCAATTTTTACTGCCATACATATTAATTATTTTTCAAATTTACATTGAATTATTTAAATATCCTACTTATTTCATCTTTTTTTTAATTAAAAAGATTTTCAGAAGAATTATTGATACCAGTATTAACAAAATATTTCAATATTAATGTATTGATTTGCCTTTATTTCAAGTAGAAATATTGATTTTCATTTGTTAGTCCACTCATCTATAACTATATTTGCAAAAAACTTAAAAACCAAATTATTATGAGGATCTTATTCTATTCACTTATTTCATCGCTTATTGTTTTGTTTGCTCTTTCAGCAACTGCACAAAGCAAAAAATGCACGTTAAAAGTAACAAATGACGCAACAATACTTCATGCTTGGTGTTGGTCTTTTAATACAATTAAGAATAATATGAAAGACATAGCAGCAGCAGGTTACACTTATGTCCAGACATCTCCTGCAAATATGTGTTTTATTGGAGAAAATGGCGGTAAACAGATTTTTGGAAATGGCAAATGGTATTATCACTATCAGCCGATTGACTGGAAAATTGGGAACTACCAGTTAGGAACCCGCGATGAATTTATTGCAATGTGCGCAGAGGCAAAACAATATGGTATTAAAATATTGGTTGATGTATTACCAAACCACACAGCTTTTGATACAACAGCGGTTACGGATGATTTAAATAATGCTGTTGGAGGACATGAAAACCTTTATCATGCCAATGGATTAAATGAGATTACCGACTATAACGACAGATACCAATGCACTACAGGTGCCATGGGAGGATTACCTGACGTTAATACTGAAAATCCAGATTTCCAATATTACTATATGCAATATGTAAATGACTTAATTGCTTGTGGTGCTGATGGCTTTCGCTACGATACAGCAAAGCATATAGGATTGCCATCTGACCCACTTGATGCAAAATCTAAACAAAATGATTTTTGGGATGTTGCTATGGGGAGAAAACCAATTAAAGACATAACTTTAATGAATAAAGACAGTCTGTTCATCTATGGAGAAGTTCTTCAGGACAAAAACGTCAAGCAAGATGAATATGCTGAATATTTCGGTATGTGTGCAAGTAATTACGGGCATGTTATCCGCACTATAATTTCTAACCGCAAAACATCCGTTGCAGAAGTATCAGACTGGCAACATTCTGTTTGTCCTGCAAAACTCACAACATGGGTTGAATCACATGATACATACTGCAATGCTAATGAATCGGCGAGTTTAACTGACACTCAAATCCGGTTAGGTTGGACTATTATTACCGCTCGCCAAAACGGTATTCCTTTATTCTATTCCCGCCCTGCTGGCAGCACTCGCGAAAACATTTGGGGTAATAATGTTATTGGAGAAAAAGGTAATGATGAATTTAAGCATCCAGAAGTGGTCGCAGTTAATAAATTCCGCAAGGCAATGTATGGCGAACTTGAAACCATTTCTACTTATAATAATGGGCAAGTCGTTATTATTGAGCGAGGTAACAAAGGTGTAGCAATCATAAACTTATCAACAAATCCTATATGTATTGAAGCAAAATCTGTTCTGCCGTCGGGAGATTATACCGACAAGGTACACAATAATAAATTTGTAGTAAAGAAAGGCATTATAAAAGCAACTCTTAAACCGGAATGTTCTTACTTAATATACTAATATGAAAAAATTAGCCTAAAATATTATATGCCTTATAGGGTTTATGGCAACAATAGGAAGTGTGAACTCACAGCAATTGGAATTTCTTGATGATGCAAAAGTTATAACAGTCACAGGTGATAACATTAACCTCGGAAAGAAACCAAATGAATGGGGAGGATATTCAGTTGCATACGGCAATCAACTTGCTTATGACTTCAGTGATGGAGGCTGCTATCTTTTAGATGTTAATAAGATGACCGACGCTGAATTAGATAGGATATTCTCAATGGCAGAAAAAGATGAAAATTATCCCACATTAATTTATGCAAATATTGGAGGTTCTATGGTTTGTATTTCAACAGTAAACGAATAGCAAGAACCTATCTTATTAGTTAAGGGGTTGTGTCGAAATAGATTTTTGACGCAGCCCCTTTTAGGTGCGTTATAAATATTAAACTGCAAGGTATTGATAATGAGGACGACAAGGGTTTGCTAACAGTAAATGACTGAGGCCAAATTTCGAAAGTGACGAAGCAGTTTGTAATTATGACACACCGCCTATTTCAACCCTAAATAACTATAAGATATAGAAAGTATAATAAAAAAATGAGGAAATACCAATTGACTTGATAATTCCTCATTAAATTTTTATGCCACTCTTATTTTAAGAAGAAGCATAACTTAATTTGTGCTATTCACTCATCTTCATTTCCCAGTTATTAAACGTTTACGCAATTATGATTAACAAATTAAAATCCTATTGCAAAGGTATTATAACGTTTAATAATGTACAATCACGAAGAATGAGTAATTTTTATTGTCGAATACTTACTATTCGTGATTTTCATCCATTATCTCCTTAGGCAAAAGTAAATTCAGAAGCATATAGCCAAGCACACCTGATATTAAAGAACCAATTAGAATGCCTAATTTAGATGCATTCAGCATTTCCAAATGAGCAGCATCAGGGAAAGACAGGTTGGCAATAAATAAAGAAACAGTGAAACCGATTCCGCCTAAAACCGACACTGCTCCAACCATTTTCCAGTTAGCCCTATAGGGCATTGGCGCAAGTTTAAATTTAACAGCAAGCCATGTAAATGAGAAAATACCAATAAATTTGCCTAATACCAAACCGCATATAACAGCCAAACCAACTCCGCTATATATATCTGTCATTTCCATACATCCAAGAAATATGCCTGCATTGGCAAAAGCAAATAATGGAATAATGATGTAGTTAACTAATGGATGTAAAGTATCCTCAAGGTCCTGTAACGGAGAAATAACCTTATCTGACGCTGATTCAATCTGCTTCAACCAATCCATTTGTGAATTTGTCAAAATCTGGCCTTTTTCGCTATCTTCTTCGTTTTCTGAGATAACCGGGAAATGAGAGATACTGCGTCTTATCATTGATATGTATTTACGTGGGTTAAAGACTGGCTTAGCGGGAATACAAAAAGCAACTATTACGCCTGCTATTGTAGAATGAATACCAGAATTCAAGAAACAGTACCAAACGACAATACCTACCAATATATAATACATTTTGCTTTGAATTTTCCATACAGAACCCATTATCAATACCACGACTGCAATTGTCGCATATAGCAAATATGACAACTCTAGATGGGTTGTATAACAAGTTGCAATAACAAGAATACCTCCAATATCATCAACAACTGCAAGAGTTGTCAAGAATATCTTCAATGAAATTGGAACTCGACTACCAAGCATAGCCAAAACGCCAAGAGAAAATGCAATATCTGTTGCCATTGGAATTGCTGAACCTCTTGCAAATTCCTCTCCCGCACTCAAGAACTGGAAGATACCAATAGGGACAACCATTCCTCCTATTGCTGCAATAATTGGCAATAAGGCTTGACGGAAAGAAGACAATTCGCCTACCAAAACTTCCCTCTTAATTTCCAATCCAATAGTAAAAAAGAATATAGCCATCAATGCATCATTTATAAACTGCATCAATGTCATTGTTTCCCCATTATGAGCAAACAGATTAAAATTTCCTATTTGCAAACTTATTTTATGATTCCAAAAATCAAAATAATGCTCACGAATACCTGGAATATTCGCGGCAAGCAAAGCAAGGATGGTTGCTACTATCAAAGGATTGCTCGCTTTCACATAGCCAACAATCATCTTTCTTGCTGAATAAAAAACATTTGTCATAAAACCTAAAATTTATCTTTCTTAATCTAATTTCAATACTGCGAGGAAAGCCTTTTGCGGTACTTCAACAGCACCAATCTGCTTCATCCTCTTCTTTCCTTTCTTCTGCTTCTCCAACAGTTTTCTCTTTCGGCTAATATCTCCACCGTAACATTTTGCAGTAACGTCTTTTCTTACCGCCTTAATTGTTTCTCTTGCTATAATCTTAGCACCAATTGCCGCCTGGATTGCAATATCAAATTGCTGGCGCGGAATTAGTTCCTTTAATTTTTCACACATTCTCCTGCCAAATGATACAGAGTTATCAAAGTGGGTCAAAGTACTCAATGCGTCAACAGATTCTCCATTAAGCAAAATATCCAATTTAACAAGTTTGGATTCTCTAAAATCATGAATATGATAATCAAATGAAGCGTAACCTTTAGAAATGCTCTTTAATTTGTCATAGAAGTCAATAACTATTTCACCCAAAGGCATATCAAATACTAACTCCACCCTATTTCCTGAGATAAATTCCTGCTTAATCAATTCACCTCGCTTGCCAAGGCATAATGTCATAATCGGACCTATAAAATCAGCAGTAGTTATAATTGACGCTCTAATATATGGTTCCTCGATATAATCTATTAAAGTTAAATCAGGCAGTCCTGACGGATTATGGACTTCTATAACATTTCCTTTCTTATCATGAACTTTATATGAAACATTAGGCACTGTTGTAATAACATCCATATTAAATTCTCTGCCTAAACGCTCTTGTATAATCTCCATATGCAAAAGCCCAAGGAAACCGCATCGGAAACCGAATCCCAATGCTGCAGATGATTCTGGCTGGAATGTCAAAGACGCATCATTCAACTGTAACTTTTCAAGAGATGCTCGAAGGTTTTCAAAATCCTCTGTCTCAATAGGATAAACACCAGCAAATACCATGGGCTTAACTTCTTGAAAACCGGCAATAGCTTTTTCACATGGATTAGAAACATGGGTTATTGTATCACCGACCTTAACCTCTCGTGAAGTCTTAATACCTGAAATAATATAGCCCACATTTCCTACTGACAACTCATCAGTTGGTAACATATTAAGTTTCAAGACTCCAATTTCTTCCGCATTATACTGTTTTCCTGTATTTACAAACTTTACGAAGTCTCCTTTTTTTATTGAGCCATTAACCACTTTAAAATAAGCGATAATCCCTCTGAATGGATTAAAAACAGAATCGAAAATCAATGCTTGAAATGGAGCATCTTTATCTCCTTTTGGAGCAGGAACTCTTTCTACAATTGCTTCAAGAATTTCAGGAACACCTACGCCTGATTTTCCACTTGCTCTGATTATTTCTTCATGCTTGCATCCCAATAAGTCAACAATCTGATCCTCGACTTCTTCTGGCTTAGCACTATCCAAGTCAACTTTATTGACAATTGGTATAATCTCCAAATCATTGTCAATTGCCATATAAAGATTAGATATAGTTTGTGCTTGAATGCCTTGTGATGCATCAACTATTAGCAAAGCGCCCTCGCATGCCGCAATAGAGCGTGAAACTTCATATGAAAAATCGACATGTCCAGGGGTGTCAATCAAATTAAGCACATAATCTTCACCATTGTGCCGATATGTCATTTGAATTGCATGACTTTTTATTGTAATACCCCTTTCTCTTTCAAGATCCATATTATCAAGCACTTGATCTTGCAAATCTTTTCCAGATACTGTATTTGTATATTCCAAAAGTCTGTCTGCAAGAGTACTTTTACCGTGGTCAATATGAGCAATAATGCAAAAATTCCTTATATTTTTCATATAAATCGTATTTCAGAGTACATATATCTCTGTTAGTTTTATCATAATTATAATAACAATCTAATGCGTATTTTTAAGCATTCTTTTTTAAGAAAACTCCGAATATCAATGTATCCAAACGTCAATGCAATAAGATGCTTAATTTAATGCAAAGTTACTATATATTATAATTTGCAGAAAATGGCCAATTGTTAAATAATGTCAAACCATCATTTCTGAGATCAATGCTGTATCAATTATAACTGACTATCTCTGCATTCCTCGAACCAAATTCATTATTTGAGTTAAAACAGATGCCTTATCATCGTTAACAATTATACTAACACACTCTTTATCATAAATACGATCTAAACCTACCTGCGAATTAATTCTGGCAAGAACATCTTCTTTGGATAAGCCATTTCGATTCATAACCCTTTTAACGCGGATATCTTCTGGGGCATTGACAATCCAAATTTCATCAACAAGCTTATCCATACCGCTTTCAAAAAGAATTGCAGTTTCCACAAAAGAAACACTTTTTGTGTTAGACCATGCTTCATAATCTTGACGTACAAATGGATGAACTATTGAATTTAATTTAGCCAGTGCTTCCTGATTGTTAAACACAATCTTAGAGATATAAGCCTTATTAACAATATCACCAACAACTGCATTATTACCAAACGCTTTTCTAAGTTCGTTCTTCAATGATTCTGATGAGTTCATTAATCGTTTTGCTTGTGAATCACAATCATAAACAGAAAAGCCTATTACTCGCAATATTGATGACACAACACTTTTTCCGCTTCCTATTCCTCCTGTTATAGCAATTCTCCTCATAAATGCTCAACTATAAATTCAACACTATCATTCTGTAACACCACATTCTGGAAATTAGTTGGCACATTTCCAAACTTTATTGGTAATTTCGAATAGCCTTTATTGATGTCTTCAAAATCAACGTATACATCAAACATACAACTTTTTACTTTCTCAAAATCACTCATTGGAACAAAATATGATGCCTTAATTTTTGTAGGGAAAGCCAATAATCTATATCCGTTTGGAACATGTGCTGCTTTAACAACTACTTCAGAAGAAGCTGCAATTAATGGTTCTACAGGGACAACAATAGTTACAGAATCAGGAATTGTTTTAACATTTTTCATCTTTTCAACTGCAACTGTATATACAACTGTATCCTTTAATTCTTTCATATTTACTCTTTCTGTTTTCATCATTGTCAAACCGAACAAAGTTTGTTCGTCAGAATATACATATACAGAATCAATTGACGATTTAATTTTTCCGTTTATTACATACTGGAAATTTGACGTAAAGTTTCCAGCAACAAGTAGAGGTAATTTTTTTGCTGGTAATGTTGTGTATTTAACGCTTATATCTGTTGGAAATACGGAGACAATTGTTGCATCATTACCAAAAACATCTACCAGCATGCCCTCTATATCTTGTTTTTTGATAACGACATTACCTTTCTTATCGGAATATTTATCGAATGGGACATCAACTTCTGGTGCCTTACCAAATATGTATTTAAACAAAGCGTAACCTGTGTTTTTAACCGATACTCGGATTTCTTTAGGAACATCATTAATGATAGTTACATTTCCTGGTATGTTAGATATTGCAAATTTCACTTTATAGTGCTCCTGCATTTGATTGTTCATCACCAAAATAGACCAAAATATAAAGGAAACAAAAACAAAAACGAGATATAAGACAACATCTCTACCCCTTGAAGATGATAGGAAAGATTTAACTCTGTCAATCACATTAACTATATATTCTTTATAATCCATATAAACATCAAAGGTATTTCAGATTAACTTGTCTATATAAAAGCCTTATAAATAATTTTCCGTTTTACAAAGCAACTTAAATTAAAAAGGTTGTGCCAAATAACTCTGGCACAACCTTTCCTTAAAGGTTTTAATTACTTAGATTCTTTAGCCTCTGCAATAGTAGGATAAACAGAACCTTTGTCAATTCTGATTTTTACATTTTCTGCAATTTCAAGAACAATGTATGTATCGTTGATTTCTTTTATTTTACCGTGGATACCACCGGCTGTAATTACTTTGTCACCGTTCTGCAAGCCATCACGGAATTTTTTAATTTCTTTTTGTTTTTTAGATTGAGGTCTAATCATAAAGAAATAAAAAATAGCGATCAGGACAACAATCATAAGAATCTGCATCATGCCTGCTCCAGCACCAGCATCTTGCAATAAAATTGAATTTAACATAACTATTATATTTGGTTAATTATTAATCAAGTGATTTATTAAGTAAACCCTCGTTTTTCAAATGCTTGATAATTGAATAGAGGATACCGTTTATGAATTGACCGCTATTCGGAGTACTGTAGCATTTTGCCATTTCAACGAACTCATTTATCGTAACAACAGCAGGAACAGAAGGTACTTTTTCAAGTTCAGCAAGTGCAACGTATAAGATCACAACATCCATAAACGCCAATCGCTCTGTATCCCATGAACTTTTCTTGACAAACTTGTCTATTAATTCAATATAGCGCTCTTTATTCTTAACTGCATTCACGAATAGCAATTCGGCAAATTGTGCATCCTCTTCATCCTTATACTGTGGCAGAAATGGCATTTCTTCGTCACTTGTGAAACGCTTTATAGTCTTAACAACAAATGTTCCGACTATATCGATATCATCATTCCAATATACGCTTTTTGATTCCAGCAACTCTGCCAAATCTTCATCAGGGAGAACCACTTTCTTCATTACCTGCCTCCAGAATTCAATGTCATCATTGTCAGAAACAGACTCTTTAGTCATATATTCCTCATAGATGTCAGATTTAAGAATCTTATCCAAAATCAAACGGAGGTAAACTTCATCTTCTTTCCAAGTTAAAGAAAATGCCTTAACCATTTCCTGAAGAGGTTGTGATAACATTAAAGAGTTAACAAATGAATTATCAACAAAACGCATATTCGGATTCATCTCTTCTTCAGACGGCATATACTTTCCTTTTGCCGCTTCAATTCTACGTTCTTGTAGCTTTGTCAACTCTATCGGCAATGTTAGAAGATAATAATAAAGTTCATAAGCCTTATCAAGACTGTCCTTCAATCTTGCCTTTGTTGTTTCAAGTGTATCATCTTTATTAATAAGATGAGAATATAGTACTTGAACTACTATAATCCTTATCAAGATTCTATTTATCATATTGTTAATCAATTTTCACTACAAAGATAGTGCAAAGTGTGTGTAGAAAAAAACAAAAAACATAGTTTTTCAGTTTTACATCGAACCTATACCTATCTTTTTCAACAATTTGTAATTTTAATAAATAAATAATCTATAGGATATCCGAATTGCGTTGACGAATAACCTCATAAATCATTATACCTGCGGCTACAGAAACATTCAATGAATTTATTTTACCATACATCGGAATTGCCGCGAAGAAATCACATTCTCTAAGATTTTCTGCCGAGATTCCAGTATCCTCCGCTCCCATAATTAAAGCGGTTGGTAATTGCAAATTCGCCTTAGTATAATCAGAGCTTCCCTTTTCGGTAACTCCAACAATCGACATTCCTGAATTTTTCAATTGCTTAATTGTTTCGTTTAGGTTTCTCACTCTTGCAACCGGAATATGCAGCAATGCACCAGCAGAAGTTTTTACTGCATCTGCATTAATAGAAACGCTACCCCTTTCAGGAATAACTATAGCATCCACACCTGCACATTCGCATGTCCTTGCAATTGCACCAAAGTTACGCACATCTGTTATTCCATCAAGAACTACTATGAACGGAGTTTTGCCTGACTCATAAAGTGTTGGTACAAGATTGTCGATATTTTCATAACTAACCGGTGAAAATATTGCAATTACTCCTTGGTGATTCTTACGCGTAATCCTATTCAACTTTTCAATAGGCACACGTTGCGTCAAAACCTTATATTCCTTTATAATCTGAAAAAGTTCAGCAGAAAGTTCTCCTGACAAATCTTTCTTAATCAAGATTCTGTCAATCTCTTTACCTGAAGCAATGGCTTCAATAACGGCTCTTATGCCAAAAATATATTCATTAGACTGTAACATCGTTTTATAATTTTAACAGAGACTTAGCATTTTCTATAGCAGCATCATTGATAGTAGCACCACTTAGCATTCCTGCTATTTCCAATATCCTATCATTATCATCCAACTGCTTAATATTTGTTATTGTTGTATTATCATTATCCTTTTTATATACCTTAAAATGGCAATCTCCCAATGCTGCAACCTGTGGAAGGTGAGTTATTGTTATTACCTGAATCTGCTTAGAGATTTTGTTCATCATTTCACCAATCTTATTAGCAATCTCGCCAGATACTCCGGTATCAATCTCATCAAAAATAATTGATGGCAACTGCATTGATTTTGCTATAATATATTTAATTGAAAGCATTAAGCGAGACAATTCACCTCCAGAGGCAGTTTTTTCAACTGGCATAAGTTGCTGATTTTTATTAAATCCGACAGAGAAAGTAACAGAGTCATTACCTAAAGAATTATACTCTATCTTTTTCCTATCCACCTTAAACTGCAAGTTCTTCAATCCTAAAGGAACGGCTACTTCTATCAGTTCTTTCTCAAAGACACTTGCCGCTTCCATTCTTGATTTAGAAAGATTATCAGCTGTTTCTGACAAAGATTTCTCCAAGTCCTTCAATTTTGCTTCAAGTCTTGTCAATTCCTCATCTGAATTTTGAATCTCCGACAATGATTTTTCCAAGTCCCTCTGTATTTCAATCAATTCGGCAACGGTTCCAACATGATGCTTTTGTTGAAGTGCATAAATCATATTTAGACGTGTCTCTATTTCTGCCAACTCGGCAGGGCTGTCTGTAAGATTTTCAACTTCACCGTTTAAGGTATCATAAATGTCTTGCAATTCAATTAAAATTGGCTCTATGCGTTCAATAATCTGACCTGACGCATCAAACATTTCTCGAATGCTCTCCAATGACGTTAGCGTCTTTTGGAGTTTTGTTAACACAGAAGAAGTTCCATTGCCAATCCATTCTGTTGCCAAATATATTTTCTCCTTAATTTCTGCAACATTTGACAAAACCTTATAGCTTTGTTCAAGATTTTCCTGTTCTCCATCCTTTAATTTAAGCGGCTTTATTTGTGACAATTGGAATTTAAAATATTCCTCATTATCTCTATTCTTTTCAATCCTCTCTTTTTCCTCTTGCAAATGCTTTCTGACATTACAGTATTCAGAATAAATTGACTTGTATTCCTTCCTTAAATGTTCGTTATCCGCAAGACTGTCCAAAATTTGCAATCTATATTCTGGTTTAAGTAACAATGCATTACTATGCTGTGAATGGATATCGACAAGACTTAATGCTATTGCTTCAAGAGTAACCAAAGTTACAGGTGTATCATTTACAAATGCCCTTGTTCTGCCATTGGGTAGTATTTCTCGTCTCAAAATGCACTCTTCTCCCAAATCATCTATATCATTCGAGGCAAAAATGTTTTCAAGATTATAACCAGTTACCCTAAAGCAAGCTTCAATCACCGACTTTTTTTCATTATTTCTTATAATTTTAGCATCAAATCTCTGTCCAAGAAGTAATGATAAAGCACCCATGATAATAGACTTACCAGCACCTGTCTCACCTGTTATTATCGTTAATCCCTCTTCAAGGTTAATTTCAAGGAAATCAATAAGGGCATAATTTGAGATTCGTAATAATTTCAGCATAACTAATTCTGCTCTTGTTTAATACGGTTCAATCTATCTGTTTCTGTAGGATATAACTTGTAAAGAAGTTCGTATACATTGTTTTTCTCTGTCATATTAGACTTAGAATATACGTTTACAAGTTCATCAAGTTTTGCATCCTTGAACATAGACAATGCAACAGACATTGGTGCTATTTCATGAATTTGTGCAATAATTTCAAGAGACTGTGTAATCACCATTCTTCCTTTATCTGGGCTTAAAACCATTTCATCAAGCCCTTTTCTATGGTAATTATAGAGCAGAGTTCTAATTCCGCTTGTCGATTTATCCATATATGCAGACAACACTGCGCTTCTATTTTTGTTGTCTTCAAATGCTTTCCAGCCCTTTTCGCCAGAACTTTGTCCCATATTGACTATATTCGCAGCCTTTTCGTAATAATAATCGCCACCATTAGGAGAAAAACTGTCGAAATCAATGGCAAGAATCATATAAGCATAAAAATTCAAAATCGCCGTAAGATTTCCTTCCATAGATGTTTCTGAAAAGACTAACGGTTCATTCTCTTGATACTGAAATTCAATATTTGTATCTCTAAAATTAATAAGAGTTGTTGTATATGAACTATTATATACAGGTCTAAGTGACTGAACTTGCAAATCGCCAGCCATAGTCGTTCCATCAAAGGAGCCAATTGTAAAGAACAATTTGCACTCTATTCTTTCATTTGTAAGGAACTTTGAATTACCCCACTGACGCTCATTCATATACTCGGTAATGGCATTCTTTAAAGTTGTAAAGATTTGTTTGTCGGTGCCAGAAATCTTGTCAGTATTGATTTCAACCGAGCAATTCAACTCTTGCCCTACAATCCTAAAAGGGAGTAGAGCACACAAGACTAATATTAATTTTAGAAATTTCATAGAACTATTTTTGAAGTTTAGCAACAAGATAATTTACTATATCTTTTGCAACTTCTTTTTTTGTTTTCAATTCATAATTTGACAAAGAATTATCACGATCTATTATCGTAACCTTATTTGTGTCAACTCCAAAACCTGCGTTCTTATCTGCCAAGGAATTTAGTACTATGAAATCGAGATTCTTCCTTTTGATTTTATCAATTGCATTTTGGATCTCATTGTCAGTCTCAAGTGCAAAACCAACAAGTAATTGTCCTTTACTTTTAGTCTGACCCAAAGAAGCGGCAATATCAGGATTCTTTTTAAGGTGAATTACAGGTATATCCTGCTTTTCTCTTTTTATCTTAGAGGTAGCAATTTCAACAGGGGCATAATCAGCCACAGCAGCCGATAATATTGCTACATCAGATTTAGTAAATTTCTGGACTGAGACCTTATACATTTCTTCTGCCGACTCCACTCTAATAAGATCAACACCATTATGACCACAATTGATTGAAACTGGTCCGCTAATGAGCGTTACTTGAGCACCTCTATTAGCGCACTCTTCAGCAATAGCATAGCCCATTTTTCCGGAAGAGTAATTTCCAATAAACCTCACAGGATCTATTTTTTCGTATGTCGGACCTGCTGTAATCATTACTTTCTTTCCTTTTAAATCTTCTTTTTGCGCAAAGAAATTCTCAACAGCTGCAAAAATACCTTCAGGTTCTTCCATTCTTCCTTTTCCTATCAAATGGCTTGCCAGTTCTCCCTCTGGTGAATCAACTATTATATTACCATAACTTTTTAAAAGTTCAATATTATGTTGGGTTGACGGATGGGCAAACATATCCAAATCCATAGCAGGTGCAACAAAAACTTGTGCTTTAGCAGAAAGATATGTTGTAATTAGCATATTGTCAGCAACGCCATTAGCCATTTTGGCAATTGTTGAAGCTGTTGCTGGAGCAATAACCATTGCATCTGCCCATAAGCCCAAATCAACATGGCTATTCCAAGAACCTGTATTAGCAGTAAAGAACTCACTTATAACAGGCTTGCCACTAAGTGCGGATAATGTAACGGGAGTTATAAACTCCTTACCTGAAGGTGTAATAACAACCTGCACTTCTGCCCCAGCCTTCACAAACAAACGCAAGAGAGAAACGCTTTTATAGGCAGCAATACCTCCAGATATTCCCAATATTATATGCTTTCCTTTTAGCATATTAACGCATATTTAACTTTATATTTGTTAGAACCTGTTTTGTATTAAGCGGAAAATCTCCATTCATCATCCAACCAAAGTAGCCCATATCTTTACGCAATACTTCTTCAACTGAAACGCCCTTATATTTGCCAAAATTAAAAACAGGCACTTTCTGATCGTTATAAATAATACGTCCCGCCAAATCTACATTTCTATTATGTGTAGAAAACGTGGATAAAAACTCAACGTCATTTTTTAATTCTGGATACCTATCCAATTGTGCTTTCAGCACTTCATAAGTTGCTTTTGTATCAGCATTTGCAGAATGAGCATCCTCAAGATTCTTTCCACAATAGAATTTATATGCAGCGACAAGTGTCCGCTGTTCCATCTTGTGAAAAATAGTCTGCACATCAATAAAGCGATGCCTTGACAAGTCAACATTAACATCCGCTCTAAGAAATTCCTCCATAAGCAATGGGATATCAAACTTGTTACTATTGAAGCCTGCTATATCACACCCTTCAAAAAATTTGCCAAGTTCTTTAGCTACCTGTTTAAACGTTGGAGCATTCTTAACATCTTCATCAGTAATATGATGAACAGCTGTTGCTTCTGCAGGAATAGGCATTTCTGGATTAATTCGCAATGTTTTTTCAATTTCTTGACCACTCGGCATCACTTTAATTAGTGAAATTTCAACAATTCTATCTTTTGAAATATTTACGCCAGTTGTTTCAAGGTCAAAAAAAATCAACGGATTTTTCAAATTCAGTTCCATAGACTATACGTTTGGTATCATCATTGGCATAACTAAAACCACCCAATCTTCATCTTCTTTTTGCTCAACTGGCAAGAACAGTCCTGGGCGAGCAGGGTCTGATATTTTAATGATAATATTATCAACATTAAAACTATTAAGCACCTCAATAAGTCTGTCTTTATGGAATCCTATAGACAAGTCTTCACCTTGATATTCGCAAGCCAACCGTTCTTCTGCATTTGAGAGCATTTCTGGATCTGTGGCCTTTAGAAGGAGTTGATTATTAGATATATTCATCTGAATCAAGCCTCCATCAGTTGCAAAAATAGAGACTCTCTTAACAACATTGAGTAGAGCATTTTTATCTACCGTAATCTCGTACGGGTTATTTTGAGGAATAACAGCGTTATAATTAGGATATTTTCCATTAATAAAACGACATTCTAACAAATAATCACCAGCTTCAAACATTACACTTTTAGAATCGAATGAAACCACAACATCTTGCTCCTGTTTTTCTAAAATGCTTGTCAATACCGCAGCTATTTTAACTGGCAAAATAAAAGAACCCTGAATATTTGGTTTAACTGATTTATTTATATATCTGGCAAGTTTATGCGTGTCAGATGAAACAAAAACGATGCTATCTTCTTTAATATCCCAAAGAATACCCATCATTACAGGACGCATTGGGTCTGTTCCTGCAGCAAAGATAGTTTTATCAAGACTCCTTGGTATTTCCGACGCTGGAATTGTCATTGAAAACAGCTCTTCTTCATGAGCCTCTCTTTCTGGAAATTCTGCACCGTCAAGTCCGGCAAATTTAAATTCTCCGTTAAGGCATCTGATTGATGTTTCAAATGTATTTTCATCCACTTCGAAAGTAACACCTTGTTCTGGCATTTCCTTAAAAAGATCAAGCAGCTTTTTCACGCTGATAGCGAATGAAAGTTCTCCTTCAACATCTTCTACTGGGACATTCGCTACAATTGTACTTTCTTTATCTGTTCCTGTAACAATCAATTTGCCATCTTTGACTACAAACAGGAAATTTGACAATATTGCAATGTTTGACTTTGTTGATACGACTTTACTAACTGCTGACAAATGAGCCAACATGACCTTACTTGAAACTGAAAATTTCATATATATCTGTTTTTATTATTATCTTATCATATTTTGGACTAAAACCACAAGGTTCATCCTTATATTATATCATACAAAGATAATCATTTTATGTCAAAACCGCGATATTTTACTGTCTTTTTTTAACTGTATAAGTTTCAGTATTGAATTGTTGTTGAATTACACCGTATGCTTAAAACGACGTTACCATATTAACACTCTTAATCCCTATGTAACAAATATGCCACACTTATTCCTGAATCCGGCATATCTTAGCATACTAATTATATTTCTTTTTCAAATAATCCTCTTTTCCTATAAAAACCTGATTGCCGATTGCACCTCCTGCATATTTAAATGCAACTGTGGGAGAATAAAGGATAGAAGCATCCGACTCTCTGATTTCTTCTTGGTCTTCAATAGATAGAGGTTTATTATATATCTGATAATAGTACATACCCATGCCTATACGGCGAAAGCCGATACTGTATGCCCCTACAGAATCTGGCTGAACTGAAATAGAGATACATCCTATTTCCTCCAAGTTTTGTTCCAGACGTTTGAGAGAACATCTATCCAGACCACTTTCGCATAGCAAAGAATCTATCTTTTCCTCACTCGGATCCCAATTTGACTCCAATTCTTCAATCCCGTCTTTGAAATGGAACATTGAAACATTTCCATTTTCAAATTCAATACTCACAGAGCAGTCGGAATTCAATTTATTATTGAGTCCCTCATAAATTTGCTTCATTCTGTCGCCATATTTTATGTAATGCTGCTCCATTATTTCAGCATCACATTTGTTCGCAGGATTGAACCACCAAAACAGCACTAAAAGTATGTTTATTATATTCAAAACCAGCAATTTCTTTTTATGCTTGGTTCTGCAATTTAACGACCAGAAAAATGATATACAAGTAATAATATTTGCGGGGATAAATAGCCAAAACAAGAAGGCTACAACCCATCCAAAGTCTGAAGCGTTCACTCCTAAGCCTATAAAACAAATTGCTGTAAGCAATACGCTAACATATTGTGTTAATATCCAAAAACTCATTTTGTTTATTATATTACGCTATTAATTCAAGACCATTCTTCTATTCTAATATCCTTGTATTTGAAACGTCAAATTATCAAATTGCTTATTGGTAAAATCCTTACGAGATACATAGAAATATGCACTTCCACAATCTCCATACATCAATTCAACAGCGGACTCAGAGTAAATTGAATTTACTTGAAGCAATAGGACATTTGCATCTACATCATCTACTATATGGTCTTGCAACAAATGAGCATATCCAAATATCCTCGCAACGGCACCAGTATCTTCGTATGCATCTATTAAATCAGAAGCATAGAAAAATTCGTTAAGATTTTCATCAATAAAATCCATCACAGGACCACTTATATCCTCCACTTTCGGATATGTTATTTGCTCTTTGAATGACAAGTTAAGCTCTGGCAAACGATATTCATCTGCTAATTTATCTGGAAATGCCTCCTTATGCAACAGCTCTTTTGTTACATTAATATATATAACTCGAACACTATTCCCCTCTCCTTCCCAATAGCGATCGCTTAACTCTTGGAAAAAATACATATAACCAGTTTTAGGAAATTCCGCTTCTATTCCATACGCCGCAACGGCCGAACATTCTAACTGTAATAGAAAAGAAAGCGGTTGATTTGTTTCATCTACCGGCCAAATGAAATCATTAGGGACTTCGGGTTCTCCACCTAATTTTGTACTTCCAAAAAGAGGAATTGTTTTTGCAATATGCAACTCTAAGGATTTGCGTGCATTTAACCTAAAAAACTCAATAAAGTAGTCTATTTTCTCTTTACTTGTCATAACTTTACAATAAGTCAATTAGCACATTTTGTAATATTCCCAATTTCTTTTCTAAAGTATATCATATCTTTTAATACGATTCCATCTTCTTCAATTATATGGTCATAATTGTTTGTGAAAAAATCCTTTATAATATGAGAATAGACGAAACCATTAGATTTATAAAATGATGTATTAGAAATAGTATCACCAGTTCCGACCATTAAAGTTGCAAAATCGAGCATATAATAGCAACATATAAAATTAATCATTTTTCGCCCATAGCCTTTTCTTTGGTATTGCGGTATAACTGCAATATTTTTTAATTCACACACATTATTGCCTTCATCTGTAACAACAGCTACACAAACAGGCATACCCTGTTCTGGCATTTTCATTACAAACATTTTTCCGCGTTCCAAATAGCGAGCTATCATATCTTCCTGCTCATCACCAAGCATAAGAAAATCCATGTAATCCTTCTTGTTGTTTTCAACAATTTCAATTGTGATTGAATTCTCTTTAACCATGTGTAAAATTGGTAAAGAATTGCCTTGTACATCTAATTCATCACGACCATAGACCTTAAAATTTTTATGAATATAAAAGCGAACAGCATTATCATTCTGCTCGTTAACATCAACCCATTTTACACCATACCGGCATTCTGCAATTTCAATTAATAGACTGCCTATTCCCCTATTGAGATAATCAGGAGAAAGGAAGAGCATTTCAATCTTATCTCTGCAAATACCCATAAATCCAATAGGTTGATTGCAATTAAGTACAACTATTAAGTGTTGAATTGATAAAAGTGCCTCCTTTACATATGGATAAAGGCTTTCAATATCCAATCCTGTAAGGAAACCATGAGTCAATCTAACAGATTCATTCCAGACGTCTAACAATTTACCTATTAAATCAGGATGCCTTATTCCCTTTATCTCTTGTATTTTTAAATTATTCATTATTCGTTATTAATTATTAATAATCAATACTACAAATATATATGTTATACTTGAAATTCCAATTATGCCATATGAAATATTTCCAAAGGACACATATTATCAAATCCATTGTTTCCAATTGTCGCAAGATACCTTTATTCGTTTTGCCGATTCAGTATTGTTTAATATTTATCAATTGGGTAGATATTGTACGAATCCCCCCTATTTATTGTATGAATTTAAAACATAATATGGATATAACTTTTACTAAAATTCGAATCATTCAAATAATCTCCATATTTAGCAAAAAATGTTTAAACTTGTTCAATTCACAGGCTTTTTTTACAATAACAATAATATTTCCTCAAATTATTATGTTTTGCAACATTTTCCTTTTCTGATAATAAAAAATTAACTAAATTCGTGGCAAATGAAAATAACCATTATTATAACTCCAAAATATAAACCCTATGAGTTACCTAAAGTTCGATAAGAATCTGCTCATTAATTTGGATCAGTCCCTTCCTAAAGAAATACTGCGTACAAATAAAGCAGGCGCTTATCATTGCACGACGGTCACTGGTTGTAATACAAGGAAGCAACATGGGCTTCTTGTTATTCCCATAAAGGAAATGAACGATGAAAACCATGTCCTTCTATCGTCACTTGACGAAACGGTAATACAGCACGGTGCACCTTTTAACTTGGGTATACACCGCTACAAGAATGGTGTATACAGTCCTAACGGGCACAAATACCTACGAGAATTCAACTGCGACACTGTACCAAAACTAACTTATCGTGTTGGTGGCGTCATTTTAACCAAGGAAAAAGTTTTTGTTGCTCATGAAAATAGGATTTTGATTAAATACACATTGGTTGAAGCCCACTCCCCTACAACACTTCAGTTCCAACCATTTCTTGCATTTAGGAATGCATCAAGTCTATGTTCTGAAAATTCAGAACTAAACAGTTCTTATGAAGAGTTGGAAAACGGCGTTTCATTCTGCCTTTATCCTGGGTATCCGAAATTATACATGCAATTTAGCCACAAACCGGAGTTTGTGTATGAGCCGCACTGGTATAATGGGATAGAATACATTAAAGATATGGCTCGTGGAGAAGCATTCAGCGAAGACCTCTGGGTACCTGGATATTTTCAGATACCTATAAAGAAAGGTGAGAGCATTATTTTCTCTGCAGGAACAGAACCAGCAAAACCGAGAAGTCTTTCCACCTCATTCACAAAAGAAGCGAATGCAAGAACCCCTCGAACTAGCTTCTATAACTGCCTGAAAAATTCTGCCAAGCAATGCTATTTGAAAGAAGGCAAGAAAGACTATCTTCTTGCTGGATACCCTTGGTTCAAGATTCTTGCAAGAGATATGTTTGTCGCCCTACCAGGCACAACAATGGCAATAGATCACAGAGAAGACTTTGAAAAAATCATGTCAACAGCACTGGATGCCTTGATGAAATACCTCGACAAGGGGGAAGTTGACAAAACTATAAAAGATATTGATATTCCTGATATTCCTCTATGGGCTACTTGGACAATTCTTCAGTACTTTAAGTTCTATGGTGCAAATGACACAATAAAAAACTATGGTAAAGAATTGGTTTCAATTATCAACCATATATTAGAAGGACGTGTTCCTAATTTATACATCAACGATGAAGGTCTTTTATCAACAAATGGAACATTGAAACCGGTAACATGGATGGATGTTGAAAAACAGGATGGAAAACCATTGCTACCGAGAACTGGTTACATTGTTGAATTTAATGCACTATGGTATAATGCTCTTATGTTCGGTATCACTCTTTTCAAAGAAGTGGAAGAAAAACCGAAAAACTATGAAAAGTGGCAAAGCGCATCTGCAACATTAAAAGAAGCATTCTTAAGAACATTCCTTAACGACTATGGATATCTCTACGACTACGTGGACGGTTTCTACATGGACTTAAGCGTTCGTCCAAATATGCTAATTGCGGCAGGTTGCGACTTCTCTCCACTAGACAGGGTACAACGAAAACGCATTATTGATATTGTAACAAGAGAACTCCTAACTCCTAACGGAATAAGAACCCTGAGTCCAAAAAGTTACGGCTATAATCCTTTCTTTGTAGGAAACCCTCAAGAGAGAATCAACTCCTACTTCAATGGTCCGACAAGACCGTGGCTAATGGGCTTCTACACTGATGCATATTTGCGAGTATTCGGACAAAGTGGCGTTGCATTCCTTCGCAGAATGCTTATTGGCTACGAAGATGATATGACTCGCGAATGTATTGGCTCAATTTCTGAATTATATGACGGCAACCCACCATATAACGGACACGGAGCAATCAGTTTTGCTCCTAACATTGGAGAGGTTCTCAGAGCGTTACGAACAATTAACAGTTTTGATATTTAATCATCCTCAGAAAACAATCCGATTATGAAAGCATTAATGTTTGGGTGGGAATTTCCACCACATATCCTCGGAGGTCTTGGCACGGCAAGTTATGGTTTGACAAAAGGTATGGCTGAAAACGGCAATATGGACATAACCTTTGTTATACCTAAGCCACACGGGGATGAAGATAAAAGCTTTGCAAATATCATAGGTGCTGGAAATACACCAATTGCATGGCGTGATACAGATTGGGATTATGTAAAATCTCGCATCGGCAATGTCATGGATCCTCAAATGTATTTTGATTTGAGGTCTCACATTTATGCAGATTTTAACTATATGAATGTCAACGACCTTGGTTGCATTGAATTTTCCGGAAGATACCCGGACAACCTGCTTGAAGAAATAAACAATTATTCTATAGTAGCAGGTGTTATTGCAAGAACTGTTGACTTTGATATAATACATTCCCACGACTGGCTTACTTATCCAGCTGGCATCCACGCAAAACAGGTCTCTGGAAAGCCTCTTGTCATCCACGTCCATGCTACTGACTTTGACAGATCCCGTGGCAATGTGAATCCTACTGTTTTCAACATTGAAAGAGACGGTATGCTTAACGCAGACCACATTATAACGGTAAGTAATCTAACACGCAGAACAGTTATTGAGAAATACGGAATAGACCCTACTAAAGTAACAACTGTTCATAATGCCGTTGAACCGCTAAGCGAAGAATTGAAGAATGTTGAAGTGCCTCATATGAAAGAAAAGGTTGTTACTTTTCTTGGTCGCATAACAATGCAAAAGGGTCCGGAATATTTTGTTGAGGCAGCCGCAAAAGTGCTTCAAAAAGTTCATAACGTAAGATTCGTTATGGCTGGTAGCGGTGATATGATGGAAAAAATGATTGACCTTGCTGCAAAGAAAGATATTTCTGACAGATTCCATTTCCCTGGATTCCAAAAAGGGAAACAAGTTTATGAAATGCTGAAAGGCTCTGACGTTTATATCATGCCATCTGTTTCTGAACCTTTTGGAATCTCTCCTTTGGAAGCTATGCAGATGGGTGTTCCATCAATCATTTCTAAACAATCAGGCTGTGCTGAAATTCTTAATAACGTAATCAAAACCGATTTCTGGGACATTGACGCAATGGCAGATGCCATTTACTCAATCATTACCTATCCTGCAATGTATAAGCAATTAAAAGAGGAAGGATTGAAGGAGGTTAACGAAATAGTTTGGAAAAAAGCCGGCAAAAAAGTTATTGATATTTACAACAATTTACTAAATAAATAAACATTACCGATATGAGTGCTATATGTTTATACTTTCAAATACACCAACCATTCAGATTGAAACGCTATCGCTTCTTTGATATAGGTAACGATCATTATTATTATGATGATTTCTCTAATGATGAAATAATTACAAGAATTGCTCAACGCTCTTACCTTCCTGCTAACGACTTGCTGCTTGAGATGATTAACAACAGCAACAAGCGATTTAAGGTGGCCTTTTCAATTTCAGGCACTGCTATTGAGCAATTCCAACAATATGTTCCAGAATTCATTGATTCCCTTAAAAAATTAGCAGATACTGGTTGTGTGGAATTTGTTTCTGAAACTTATAACCATTCTCTTGCGTCATTAATTAATCAGGAAGAATTCCGTCGTCAGGTTGAGCAGCACAGCAAACTCATCTACGAACTGTTTGGACAAAAACCAACAGTGTTCAAAAATACTGAACTAGTTTACAATGATGAAATTGCTTCATATATAAGTGATATGGGATATAAAGCAGTTCTGACAGAAGGTGCTAAGCACATCTTAGGTTGGAAATCGCCAAACTACCTATATACTTCTGCCGGTGCTCCTAAGATGAAACTTCTTTTTAGGAACTCAAAACTTTCTGATGACATTGCAATGCGATTCAGCGACAGTTCTTGGCATGAATATCCATTAACTGCTGATAAGTATATGAACTGGATTGCTCAGAGTCCAAAGGAAGAGCAACTAATAAATATTGCTCTTAACTACGAAACTCTTGGAGAAAATCACCCAAGAGAAACTGGTATATTCGACTTTCTCAGGGCCCTTCCTCGCTTTGCAGAAGAAAAAGGTATCGAGTTCTGGACGCCTTCAGAAGCAATTGCTAAACTGAAACCAGTTGATGTTATATCTGTGACTTACCCGATTTCAGGTGCCGACGAGGCTCGCGACGTCAGTGCTTGGCTTGGTAATGACCTTCAGAACGAAGCATACAACAAATTGTACTCTGTTGCTGAACGCGTTCACCTTTGCTCTGACAAACGGTTGCTTCAAGACTGGTCTTATCTCCAATCTTCAGACCACTTTTTCTATATGAGTACTAAGCATTTTAGCGATGGTGTTGCTCACGCTTTATTCAGCCCGTACGAATCTCCATATATGGCATTCACAAACTATATGAACGCCCTATCTGACTTCATTGTAAGAGTTGAAGAGCAATATCCGCTTTCTATTGAAAATGAAGAATTGAACTCTCTTTTGACTACTATCAAGAACCAAGAAAGTGAAATAGAAATGTTGAATAAAGAACTTAATTCTTTGAAGACTTCTCTTGCAGAACGCGAAAATTCAAAAGATGAGAAACCTACAAAAGAGCAGAAAGCCAAAAAGGCAATAAAACGTACTTGCAATAGAAAGCCTAAAACTGAAAAAGAAGAATAAGTCAAATATTAGGAAATAGCATTTTTATAATTTTGGTGTAAATATAAACCTTAAATTGGTTTTATAAAAATAAGGAGTTCAGTGCTATACAGAACTCCTTATTTTTATCTTATGCGCTAATGGAGAAGCGAGAAAATACTACAGCTATATAAGTAGTAAAGTATTTTCATTCATTACATTATTTAATAATACCGACACTCTTTTTCAAATTATAAATTAAAAGAAATTTCTTGTTTTTCTTAATAATTTATTTGTAAATATGCTATATTTAATATAAATTTGCGGTCACAAAAGCAAAATTTATGGATACAAGCATAATCTCTCTATTTATTATTTTAATCGGTCTAATTATTAAATCGGTTTAGAGAGGTTCTGTTTTTTAGATTTGTAAAGTTACGAACAAGAACCTTTCAATTATGAAAGGTTCTTTTATTTTAAATGCGATGGCTGACAAATTATGGTTTTTTGACACCACTTTACGCGATGGCGAACAAGTTCCTGGTTGTCAATTGAATACAGTAGAAAAAATTCAAGTTGCAAGAGCGCTTGAAACATTAGGAGTTGATGTTATAGAAGCTGGATTCCCTGTTTCTAGTCCCGGAGATTACAATTCTGTAATTGAAATCTCTAAAGCTGTTACATGGCCCTGTATATGTGCATTGACTCGTGCCGTTCAAAAAGATATTGATATTGCAGTTGATTCATTAAGATACGCCAAACATAAGCGGATTCATACAGGTATCGGCACTTCTGATTCTCACATTAAATATAAATTCAATTCAAATAGAGAAACAATTATTGAGCGAGCTGTAATGGCTGTTAAATATGCAAGAAAATATGTTGAAGAAGTTGAATTTTATGCTGAAGATGCCGGCAGAACTGATAATGAATATCTTGCACGAGTTGTAGAAGCCGTTATCAAAGCAGGAGCGAAAGTTATTAATATTCCAGACACAACAGGCTATTGTTTGCCTTATGAATATGGGGCTAAAATAAAATATTTGTTTGAACATGTTGACGGAATAGACAAAGCAATAATTTCCACACATTGCCACAACGATCTTGGTATGGCTACGGCAAATACAATAAGTGGAATTCTTAATGGTGCTCGACAAGTTGAAGTAACAATTAATGGTGTCGGAGAGAGAGCCGGAAATACTTCTCTTGAAGAAATTGCTATGATTATTAAATGCCATAATGATATTGATATAGAAAGCAATATCAACACCCAAAAGATCTATCCAACAAGCCGCCTTGTTTCAAATCTAATGAATATGCCAGTTCAACCAAATAAGGCTATTGTTGGCAAAAATGCTTTTGCACATTCTTCTGGGATTCATCAAGACGGAGTTTTGAAGAATGTTCAAACATACGAGATTATAAATCCGCAAGATGTTGGCATAGAAGATAATTCAATAGTTCTAACTGCAAGAAGTGGAAGAGCGGCTTTAAAAAGCAGACTCAATCTTTTAGGCATAAATAATGTCGATACAGAGTTGCTTGATAAGATATATGAAAAATTCTTGAATCTTGCAGACAAGAAAAAGGAAATTAATGATGATGACATTCTCCTTCTCGCTGGAGCAGACAGAACTTCAAGCTACCGAATAAAACTGGAATATTTACAAGTAACCAGTGGCGTAGGAGTCCGCCCTGTTGCAAGTTTAGGAATTATTATCAGCGGTGAGCGTTTTGAAGCAGCATCAACTGGCAATGGTCCTGTTGACGCTGCAATAAATGCACTTAAACAAATTATAAAACGCCAAATAGTAATTAAAGAATTTACTATTCAAGCAATTAGTAAAGGTAGTGATGACATGGGAAAAGTTCACATGCAAGTGGATTACAATGGTCATATTTACTATGGTTTTGGAGCAAATACTGATATTATTGCCGCTTCAGTCGAAGCTTATATAGATTGTATAAACAAATTTAAATTATAATTTAATGAATACTCTTTTTGACAAAATTTGGGATAGTCATATTGTGCAAATGATAGCAGACGGTCCCACTCAATTATATATAGACAGACTTTACTGCCACGAGGTTACAAGCCCGCAAGCATTTGACGGTTTACGCCAACGCGGAATAAAGTGTCTAAGGCCAGATAAAATTTTCTGTATGCCTGACCATAATACACCTACGAAGAATCAAGAAAAGCCAATTTCAGATCCTGTTTCTAAAGCACAGGTTGATACTTTGGCAAAAAATGCCGAAGAATTTGGACTTAATCATTTCGGTATGATGAATAAGAAAAATGGAATCATACATGTTGTTGGACCTGAAAGAGGTTTAACGTTGCCTGGTATGACAATAGTTTGTGGAGACTCTCATACATCAACTCACGGAGCATTGGGTGCCGTTGCATTCGGTATTGGAACAAGCGAAGTTGAAATGGTCTTAGCTTCTGAATGCATATTGCAAACAAAACCTAAGACAATGAGAATATCTGTTGAGGGTAACCTTAGCAGGGGTGTTACAGCAAAAGACCTCGCACTCTATATGATGTCAAAAATAACGACCAGTGGAGCGACGGGCTATTTCATTGAATATGCAGGTTCAACTATAAGTAGCCTATCTATGGAAGGACGCCTTACTTTGTGCAACCTTTCAATTGAAATGGGGGCAAGAGGCGGTATGATTGCTCCAGACGAAACGACGTTCAACTACATAAAAGGGCGTGAATATGCTCCAAAAGGTGAAGATTGGGACAAGGCTCTTGAATATTGGAAAACACTAAAAAGTGACCATGATGCAGTTTTCGATAAAGAAATACGCTTCAACGCTGAAGATATTGAACCAATGATAACATATGGAACAAATCCTGGAATGGGAATTGGCATAACTCAATACATACCAACAATAGAAGAAATGAGCGAAACAGAAAAGGCCTCATTCTTAAAATCAATGGATTATATGGGTTTTAAACCTAGTGAAAAGATAATTGGCAAAAAAGTTGATTATATATTTTTAGGAGCATGCACCAATGGGAGAATTGAAGATTTCAGAGCATTTGCCTCTTTGGTAAAAGGACATAAAAAGGCAGAAGGTATAACAGCATGGCTTGTCCCTGGTTCTTGGATGGTAGTTGAGCAAATTAAATCAGAAGGTATAGACAAAGTTTTGGAGGAAGCTGGTTTTGAATTACGCCAGCCTGGTTGCTCTGCATGCCTTGCAATGAATGATGACAAAGTTCCTGCTGGAAAATATGCTATTTCAACAAGCAACCGAAACTTTGAAGGTCGCCAAGGGCCTGGCTCAAGAACTCTTTTAGCAAGTCCGCTAACAGCCGCTGCTGCTGCAATTACTGGCAAAATTACTGATCCTCGCAACCTTTTATAACATAAAAATCATGAAGCAAAAATTTGACATAATAAAAAGCACATGTGTGCCCTTGCCTTTAGAGAATATCGACACTGACCAAATAATACCAGCTCGATTCCTTAAAGCAACAACGCGTTCTGGTTTTGGTGACAACCTTTTCAGAGACTGGAGATATGATAAAGAAGGAAACAAAATTGATTCATTTGTGCTTAACGATCCTAAATATTATGGTGAAATACTTATTGCTGGCAAAAATTTCGGCTCTGGTTCAAGTCGAGAACATGCAGCGTGGGCCATTGCCGACTATGGGTTCCGTGTTGTTGTTTCTAGTTTCTTTGCTGATATTCATAAAAATAATGAATTGAACAATTTCGTATTGCCAGTTGTAGTAACAGATGAGTTCTTGAAGGAATTGTTCGACTCTGTTTTCGAAAATCCGAAAACAGAAGTAATAGTAGATTTACCTAACCAAACAATCACTAATGGAGCAACAGGAAAATCTCAACATTTTGAAATCAATGCCTATAAGAAGCATTGCCTAATTAATGGTCTTGATGACATCGATTTCCTTCTTTCAACAAAAAAAGATATTGAAAACTACGAAAGCCAACACAAATAAAAACAAATGAGGCATTCTTTGATAGAAATAATGGATACGACTCTCCGTGACGGAGAGCAAACTACTGGAGTAAGTTTTACCCGAAGCGAAAAACTAAGTATCTTCAAACTTCTCGTTGAAGAACTGAATATTCCAAGAGTAGAAGTTGCTTCTGCAAGAGTTTCAAGTGGAGAATTTGAAACAGTAAAGAAAATATGTGACTGGGCAAAGACAAACGGTCATCTTGATAAAGTAGAAGTTTTGGGGTTTATAGACGGTGGCGTTTCTAACGACTGGGTTGTTTCTGCTGGTGCAAAATGCATTAATATACTTTGCAAAGGCAGTGAAAGACACTGCCGTATGCAACTTGGGAAAACGCCAAGAGAACATATTATGGATACAATAACGATGGTTAGAGATGCTCGTTCCAAAGGTCTTAGAGTTAATATATACCTCGAAGACTGGTCAAATGGAATGAAAGACTCACCAGATTATGTAATGTATCTTATGGATAGAATACGCAAGGAGGAAATTGAGAGGTTTATGCTTCCCGATACACTTGGAATCCTTGATCCATACGACACTTTTGACTTTGTTAAACGGATGGTAAAGACCTATCCGGAACTACGCTTTGATTTCCATGCTCATAACGACTACGATTTGGCAATTTCAAACCTGTTCGCAGCACTAAAGGTTGGAGCGTCTGGTGTTCATTGCACTATTAATGGACTTGGCGAGAGAGCAGGAAATGCTTCACTTTCAAGTTCAATTGCAGTTATCCATGATATGCTCAAATTACAGACAGGAATTGATGAAACTAAAATCAACAGAGTTAGTGGAATTATAGAATCATATTCAGGAGTTGCCATACCTCCCAACAAGCCAATTATTGGAGACTATGTTTTTACACAATGTGCTGGAGTTCATGCAGACGGCGACACAAAAGACAATTTATATTCATCAACCCTTGCCCCGGAAAGATTTGGTAGGACGAGAGAGTATGCTCTTGGCAAACTTTCAGGCAAGGCAAATATTAGAAAAAACCTTGAAGCTCTTGGACTTGAACTCAGTGAGGATAAGATTCAAAAAGTCACTCAGAGAATCATCGAATTAGGTGATAAAAAGGAAATTGTCACACAAGAGGATTTACCTTTTATCGTTGCTGATGTCGTAAAACACGGTAATAGAGAGGATAAGATTAAATTGATTAATTATCAATTATCACTAACACGCGGTCTTCGCCCTACTGCCATTGTAAAAGTAGAAATCAACGGTAAGGAATATATGGAAAGTTCCGTTGGTGACGGTCAATACGATGCATTTATGAAAGCCTTGAGAAAAATTTATAAAGGGCAAAGACGTAAAGAGTTTCCTTTGCTTACCAACTATATGGTAAATATACCTCGAGGTGGAAAGACAGATGCTCTTGTTCAAACAACTATTCACTGGAAATATCGCGATCATCTACTTAAAACTATAGGTCTTGATGCAGACCAAGCAGAATCAGCGATTAAGGCAACGCTAAAAATGCTTAACATTATTGAAGAATATAATTAAAAACATACGTCATGAAATTAAAAATTGCAGTATTGCCAGGCGACGGCATAGGTCCTGAAATTATGGATGTTGCAGTAAACGTAATTAAAGCAGTTTGCAAAAAGTACAATCACGAGCTTCATTACCAAACTGCTCTTGTTGGTGCGTGTGCCATTGATGCTACGGGTTCTCCATATCCAGAGGAAACACATCAACTGTGTATGGCTTCTGATGCCGTTTTATTCGGGGCTATCGGTTCTCCTAAATATGACAATGACCCGTCTGCTAAAATTAGGCCAGAACAAGGTCTCCTCGCTATGAGAAAGAAATTAGGCTTGTTTGCAAACATAAGACCTATAACGACCTTTAAAAATCTTATTCATAAATCGCCACTTAGGTCTGAATTAGTTGATGGAGCTGACTTTATTTGCATACGTGAATTAACTGGCGGACTTTATTTCGGTCGTCCACAAGGACGCAGTGAAGATGGAAGTACTGCCTATGACACTTGCATTTACAGTCGCTTCGAAATCGAAAGAATAGTTCGTCTTGCATATCAATATGCAGAAAAGAGAAAGAAAAAAGTAACTGTTGTTGATAAGGCGAACATCCTTGCAACATCACGACTATGGAGACAAGTTGCAAAAGAAATATCAGCAGATTTTCCAGATGTGACAACTGAATACTTATATGTTGACAACGCGGCGATGAGAATGATACAATGGCCTAAAGATTTCGACGTTATTGTCACTGAAAATATGTTTGGAGATATATTGACAGATGAAAGCTCGGTTATCACAGGTTCTCTCGGTATGCTTCCTTCTGCTTCAATTGGCACACATACTTCAGTCTTTGAGCCAATACACGGCTCATACCCCCAAGCAGCAGGTCGAAATATTGCAAACCCTCTTGCAACAGTGCTGTCTGCAGCAATGATGCTTGAGTATTCTTTCGGGATGACAGAAGAAGCAAATCTGATTAGAGAAGCTGTTAACGCTTCAATGGAAGCAGAAATTGTTACTGAAGACATTGCTCAGAAAGGTGCTAAATCTTATGGTACTAATCAAGTTGGCAATTGGCTTGTCAACTATATAAATCAATATTAGTCATTTATAAAAGAAATAATCAA
>Ed_p1__coassemble_860_pt1 | contig 40540 bp, 29 predicted proteins | sample Ed_p1__metabat2_low_PE_004 | metagenome-assembled genome bin Ed_p1
ATAATATTGTCTTATGCAATGTTCTGCATTAGTCAAATATAAAAATAAATTAAGGGGTTGCATCAAAAGTTCTTTTGACACAACCCCTTTCTATTGTTATTAAGTTATGTTACTTTTTAGCCTTTTTAATACCGTCTCTTATAAGAAGAGCGTCGATACCTGGTTCTTGTCCTCTGAATTTTTTGTATAGAATCATTGGCGCTTGAGTGCCGCCTTGGCTAAGTACGTTGTCTCTCCATGATTTTGCAGTTTCCTGATTGAAGATGCCTGTTTCTGCAAAGTGTTGGAAAGCGTCAGCCTCAATAACTTCAGCCCATTTGTAACTGTAGTATCCTGCAGCGTAACCGCCAGAGAAAATGTGAGTAAAGCAAGGAGCAGTAATGCAACCTTCAACGGCTGGGAATAAAGCCACATCTTTAGTCGCTTCATTTTCAAAAGCGAAAACATCAGTAACAGGAGCAGTTATTGTATGCCATGCCATATCGAGGTAACCGTAGTAAAGTTGACGAAGGCAAGCATGTGCGGCTCCAAACTGAGATGAACTGATGATTTTGTCAACGAGTTCTTGAGGGATTGGTTCGCCTGTAATATAGTGTTTAGCAAAACTGTCAAGATATTCTTTTTGAGTAAGGTAGTTTTCGTTGAATTGAGAAGGAACCTCTACAAAGTCTCGGTAAACGTTTGTACCTGCAAGTGAAGAATATTTTGTAGTTGCCAAAAGGCTGTGAAGACCGTGTCCAAACTCATGAAGGAAAGTTTCAACTTCATAGAAAGTAAGAAGAGAAGGTTTATCTTCAGTTGGCTTTGTAAAGTTCATAGTCAAAGTAACGTGTGGTCTTTGGCTAACTCCGTCAACTGTTTGCTCTGCTCTGAATTCAGTCATCCATGCGCCGCCGCGTTTAGTATCGCGAGGGAAGAAATCTGTATAGAGCACTCCTACAAAGTTTCCATTAGCATCTGTAACGTCGAAAGACTTAACTTCCGGGTGGTAAACGGAGATGTTTTGGTTTTCAGTGAATTGTAGTCCGTAAAGTTTTGTAGCCAAACCAAATACACCTTTTATGACGTTGTTCAACTCAAAGTAAGGGCGAAGTTCCTCGTCGTTGTAAGAGTATTTCTCGTCTTTAAGTTTGTTAGCGTAGTATGCATAATCCCAAGCCTGAAGGTCGATTTTCTTTCCTTCGTACTTGTTGGCAAACTTAGAAAGTTCCTTGTATTCCTTTTTCCAAGCCGGCATGTATGCGTCGCGAAGTTGGTTAAGAAGTTTGTAAACGTTCTCAGGGTTTTCCGCCATTGTTTTACCTAAAGAATATTCAGCGTGAGTCTTGTAGCCGAGGAGGTTCGCAATTTGCAAACGGATTTCAGCGATTCTTGCCATAATCTTAGTGTTGTCAAATTCGCCAGAAGTGTTCTTTCTGCCGTATGCGTTATGTAATTTTTGGCGAAGGTCTCGGCGAGAAGAATATTTCATGAAAGGCATGTAAGAAGGAGCCTGTAGAGTGATAAGGTATTGGCCTTCTTTGCCTTTTTGCTTAGCGGCAAGAGCGGCTGCTTCGATAGAGCTTTCAGGAAGACCGGCAAGGTCATCTTTAGTCAGCCACATTTCGAAAGCGGCAGTTTCTTTTACAGTGTTTTGTTCAAATTGCAAAGATAGTTGAGAAAGTTCCGCAGAAAGTTTTTTGAAAGTTTCGCGGGCTTCACCTTCCAATTTGGCACCGTTACGAGCAAAAGATTCGTAAGTTTCTTTTAATAAAGTCATATCCTCAGTGTCGAGGTTTTCTTTATCACGGTTTTCGTAAACGTGCTTGATTCTTTGCCAGAGTGCTTCGTTGAGAGTTATGCTTGTTGAATATTCTGACAATTTAGGAGCGATTCGCATAGAAATTTCGTTCATCTCGTCATCACCGTCAGCAGAAAGAATAGGGTAGAATGTTGACAATACGCGGTCCAACATTTCTCCTGAGCGCTCAAAGCGAACGATCGTATTTTCGAAAGTTGGAATGGAGCGTTGGTTTACGATGGCAGCGATTTCTTGCTTAGCTAATTTGATACCGCTATCAACGGCTTCTTCATAGAAACTCTTTTCGATTCTGTCAAAAGGAACAACATTGTGCGTTGTCTTAAACTCCTCAAAAAATATATTTTCAGCGTTAGTCATAAGTGGGGCTGCTAATAAAATTGGGATTAGTGATTTTTTAATAATGCTATTCATATTTATTAAATCAATTAGTTTTTTGCAAAGTTACATCAAAAAAGTGTGAATTTTATATAAATATGTTATTGAATACTTAATTATGGTAGTCATATTTAATTTTTTCAGTGATAAATGTGACAATTTGATTATCAACGTTTCGTTCAACCAGGTAATGCCTGTCATTATTTATTGAAGCGATAGCGGAATCTATGCCTGTAATTTTTGCGGCTGTAATATAGTTTTCAAGGGCCTTACTGCTGTTTCCTTCAGTCAAATAAGCATGGCCTCTATTAATGAAGTCGTTTGCATCTTTGTTTTCTGATGTATTTATAATCTTATTGTAATAGTTTATACTTTGCTCATAGTTTCGTGCAAGGAAAGAGCACCAAGCAATAGGTCTTATAGACTTAACCCCTTGGGGAGCAATATATTCTGCTTTGTAGAAGAATTTAAGAGCCTCCTCGTATCTTTTTGATTCCATAAGGCATATACCAATTGCTTTAGTAATTGCTATATTTTCATTGTCAAGTTCAAGTATTGCAGAGTATGTATTTATTGCTCTTTCTATGTTCCCACTTTGTCTGTAGCATGAAGCAAGGTGCTTAAGGGTCCATACATCATTATTTTTGATAAGGCTTACTTTGTCATAATATTCGGCTGCTTTATCAAAGTCTTGTATTTTTTCGTAGCAGAATCCTATTTTTTGGTAAACAGTTGCCGAAGGTCCATCTATGAGTTCGATTTGTCTGAAGATGTTAAGAGCATCAGTGAAAAGTTCTTGATTGAAATAAAATTCACCAATAAGTTTCAGGCTGTCTATATCAGAAATGAAATCTTTTATATATGGAATGTCGAAAAGGTTAAGCGAAGTCCGGAATGGATTAATCCTTGAGTAGCAGAATTCAGACTTCCGTGGAAACAGATTGAAGAACCTGTATAAATTCTGAATGAATCTGTTTGCTATGTTTTTCCTAACTTCTTTAGGATTTGGCAGTTTCGCGCTTTCCATTTCCATCAATTGGCTGTTTTGATCATCAAATCCTCCAAGCATCATGTTTCTTTGTTGCTCTGGGACGGAAGCAAGAGACATTATGAAAGAATAAATGTCACTGTCGCAGAATGCTCCTGCTTTGTTTATTAGGCTTATTAGAGCATTGCTTTGGCCTTTTAGAAGAGAAGCAACATCTGCTTGCTTGTTATCGAATGGCAAGAACCAGTTTGAAATGTTGCTGAAAAAAGGAAAGTCTTTAAGTTTTGCGAATGAAGCAAGAAAAACGTCACTTCCTTCCATTTGCATCTTATTTAGTTCCATCATTTTGTCAGCAATACCTGATTTGTCAAGCATTTCTTGCCAGTCTGGGTTTGAGGCAAATGCTTCTGGGTCGTCAAATGACTCAGACTGTAGTTTCTTTCTCAATTCTGGATCGAGTTTGAAGAACTTTGTATTTAATTCTGTCTGAACTTTTTGTTTGATTTTTTCAGTTCCACGGCTGCGGATGAGTTGCAAAAAAACGTTTCTTATATCATCTTTAATACTTTGTTCTGAAATCAAGTTTTGTATCCGCAGGGTTATATTGTGGCTGTTAATCAACTTTACGCTATTAATGTAAAGAGTTATAAGCAGACAAACAAGAATCTTTATAGCGGAGTCCTTGTTTTTGTGAAATTCGTATAGGTCGAAAAGCAGGGTTGCTGAGTTTTCGTTAAACTCATTATTACAGTTTAGCATTAAAGCACAGGCGATAAGGCAAAGTAAAGAGTCGTCTGTTTTTGGATTTGAGAAGAAATCCTTGAGATAAGTGCAGTTTGAGGAAGAAAGTTCGTTAACCCAAATTGCCTTAAACAGGTCAGAGCAAATGTCATCGTATTTTCGTCTGTTTTGTATTGATACGCTTTGGTCAATGCTATCCTGACTGTTGTAAAGGTCTATAATAGACTGCTGCTCTGCAATGCTTGCTATAAGGTTTTCAATGTTTTTGTTGTTGCTTTTCAAATATCGATATGTGGAATAGTATAGCAAAGTTGAATTTTTTGCTGTAATATCTTTAGTTATATAAAGGCATAATTTGCTCAAATCATCTTTGATTTGAGTGTAAATTTTATCTCGTTCGCTGTCTTCGGAACCGTCAACAGCATAACTAATCATATATTTATAAGTCTCTTCGAGAGTCTCTAATTTGCTTAAAGTATAGTAGTCTGGCAAATCGTTAGCCATAGATTTTAGTTTGGAGAATGCGTCATGCAACTCTCCAGCGTTTATATGACTGAGAACTGTTGCCTTAAATTGCGGTATTTCGTTTATGTTCATAACTTATTAATTATGTTGCGAATATAATGAATAAAACAAAAAGCATGCCAATAATTTGGGGAAAATATGTAGGCATATTGTGTTTTGTATTATTTATTTGCTAATTTTGTAATCTAAATAAGAAAAAATACAGTTATGGTTATACAAAGATGGCAAACCGTCTATTTGTTAATGGCGGTGTTGGTTTTGGGTATTGCATCATTTGTGCCGGCATTTAGTGTCGTGTCTCCTCATTATAGTTATGATGCATCTCTATCAACTATATTTTCTGGGCAGTCAATCCCGTCAAGTATGGTTGGCTATTTTATTCTGGTTGCATTGAGTGCTGTAATGTCGTTAATTACAATATTCAAGTTTAAAGTGCTTAAATTGCAGAAAACACTTTGTTCAGTAGTTATGTTGCTAACATTAGTTGCTACATTGCTATTAGGTTTGGGTATTTTCACATTGCCAGAAGGCGAAAAGTTCAGTCTTTCCTTGGCCGCATGCGCTGCTCCATTTGCCTTTGTTTTTGTACTTTTGGCAAAGGGTAGGATAGAAAAAGACGAAAATTTACTGAAAAGTGCAGATAGAATTAGATAATTATTGAGCTAAAGTTTTGATTATTTTAAAATTCTAACTAACTTTGCAGTCCGAAAAATAGATTATAATAACGAAATAAGATAAATAGAAATGAAAAGAACTTTCCAACCATCAAACAGAAAGAGAGTGAATAAACACGGATTCCGTGAAAGAATGTCAACAGCTGACGGACGCAAGGTTCTTGCACGTCGTCGTGCTAAAGGCCGTCTTCGTTTGACAGTTTCATCCTCTATCGCAAGCAAGTAAGATTTAGTTGACGAAAACTGAATATTTGCCGTTGCCTTTTTAGGTGACGGCTTATTTGCTTATAGGTTGTTGAAAAAATAATAGAGAAGCAAGTCTCTATTATTTTGGGGTTTTATTAGTGTTTTAGCCAGATTAAGTCAAAAAGGGAACAGATATTTCGTTTGAATTTAGTATAAGTTATTGTTTATATTTGGAGTTTGTCTTTAAGGAATTTGCCTGTGTAGGAGTTTTCGCATTGGGTTATTTCTTCAGGTGTTCCTGTTGCAACCAGGTATCCGCCATTTTTCCCGCCTTCAGGGCCTAAGTCAATAACGTAATCTGCATTTTTTATAATATCCATATTATGCTCAATGATTATTATCGTGTGACCTGCAGATATGAGTTTGCCGAATGCTTTAAGCAGCGTATTGATATCGTGAATGTGCAGTCCGGTTGTTGGTTCATCAAAAATGAAAATAGATGGGGTCTGTTTTGCTGCTGCAAGATAGTTTGCCAGTTTTATTCTCTGGTTTTCTCCACCCGAAAGAGTGGAAGAAGATTGCCCAAGTTTTAGGTAACCTAAGCCAACGTCTTGTAGAGGCTTGAGCCTCTTTATGATTTTTGCATCATAACTGGAATCTCCTTCAGAGAAAAATTCGATAGCCTGATTAACGGTCATATTAAGAACGTCATATATATTCTTACCGTGGTATCTGATGTCGAGAATTTCCTGTTTGTATCGCATGCCGTGGCAACTTTCACAAGGGATTGTGATGTCTGCCATGAATTGCATCTCTATTGTGATTTTCCCTTCGCCTTTGCACTCTTCGCATCTTCCGCCGTCAACGTTAAAAGCAAAGTGGCTTGGAGAATATCCCATTTGCTTTGATGCTTGTTGGTCGGCAAAGAGTTTGCGTATTTCGTCAAACGCTTTCAGATAGGTTGCCGCATTACTGTGAGTTGATTTGCCTATTGGGTTTTGGTCAACAAATTCTACAGAGTGAATAAGGGATATGTCACCAGTCAGTTCAAGGTGCGTGCCAGGTGTATCTCCTCCAAGACCTAATGCTCTGAGAAGTGACTTGTATAAAATATCTCTTACTAAAGTTGATTTACCAGATCCGCTTACTCCTGTAACAACAGTCATAATACCCAAAGGGAATTTAACGTCTATGCCCTTAAGGTTATTTTCAGCTGCACCTTTGACTTCTATATAGTTTCTCCATCTGTGTCGAGGAGATGGCACTGGTATTTGTAATTCTCCAGTTAGATATTTTACCGTATAACTGTCTGATGCTTTCTGAAGGTTTGCAACATCGCCTTGATATACAATCTTGCCACCCAGTCTGCCAGCTTCCGGACCCACGTCAATGATATAGTCAGCCGCTTTGATTACTTCTTCTTCGTGCTCAACAACGACAACTGTATTTCCTTTTTGTTGCAGTTTGCGGAGAACTCCGATAAGTTTTTCCGTATCTCTTGCGTGTAAACCGATACTCGGTTCATCGAGGATATATACAGTTCCAACAAGACCGCTTCCCAAGATTGTTGCAAGATTTATTCTTTGGCTTTCACCGCCCGAAAGGGTAGATGAAAGTCGGTCGAGAGTAAGATATTCCAGTCCAACTTCTGTTAGATATTCAATTCTGTTGTTAATCTCAGTGAGAAGTCTTTTTGCAATCTGCTTTTCTGTATCAGAAAGGACAAGTTCGCTGAACCATACCTTCAGTTCGCTGATAGGCATAGTTACTATTTCACTAATATCTTTACCGTTAATTTTTACATATAGAGCCTCTTTTTTAAGCCTTTTGCCATCGCATTCAGGGCATCTTGATTTTCCTCTGTATCTTGCTCTCATTGTGCTATATTGCACTTTGTAGAGGTTCTTTTCAACCATTTGGAAGAAACTGTCGATTCCGTTTACTCCTTCGGAACCATGCCACAGTAGATTCCTTTCTTCTTCAGTGAGTTGGTAATATGGTCGGTGGATAGGGAAACCCATTGGGACGGCAGCATTGATAAAATTGCGTTTCCATTCGCTTGAAACTTCGCCACGCCAGCACATAACTGCATCATCAAATACAGATAATGCCTTGTTTGGAATGACAAGGTCTTCATCTATTCCCAGAACTTTGCCGAATCCGTCACAAGTAGGGCAAGCACCTATTGGATTATTGAAGTTGAACATTTGTTCATTAGGCTCATTGAAAGACATTCCATCTTCCTCAAAGCGGTTTGAGAAAGTAACTTCCTTAACACCCTCTTCAGACCATATTTTTAGGACGCAAAATCCGTTACCTTCTTTAAAAGCAGTCTCAATAGAGTCCGTTGCCCGTGAAATGGAGTCATTATCGTAGGAAATGGCAATACGGTCGATAAGGAGGTGGCAGTTATCGTTGTTATAATCGCCATTATTAATTATTTCATCAATTTCGTAAAAAGCCCCATTTGCTTCAACTCTTGAAAACCCTTCCTTTATAAGAATATCAAGTTGTTCAGAAAAACTTCTGTTTTCAAGAACTGTAATTTTTGAAAGAATGGCTGCTTTTGTTCCTTCTGGATAAGACTTTAGACAGTCTATTACATCAGCAACGGAATGCTTCTTAACGATATTCCCCGAAATTGGGGATATTGTTTGTCCGATTCTTGCGAAAAGCAGACGTAAGTAGTCATATATTTCAGTAGATGTTCCGACTGTGCTTCGGGGATTGCGTGTGCTGACTTTTTGTTCAATAGCAATTGCCGGTGGCAGTCCCTTTATATAGTCACATTCCGGTTTTTGCAATTTGCCGAGGAACTGTCGTGCGTAAGCAGAAAGACTTTCCACATATCTTCTCTGACCTTCCGCATAAAGGGTATCAAAGGCAAGGGAGGACTTGCCGGAACCTGATAACCCAGTTATAACGATAAATTTATTTCTCGGTATTTCAACATCTATCTTTTTCAGATTATTGACAGATGCTCCCTTTATTGTAATGCAGTTGTTTGTCATTTTGTCGAAGTAAGTCGGATGCTTGGCAATGCCGAAGCGTAAAATATATTTTACAAAGGTACAAAAAACTGCGATATTGGGAAATGGCGTTTTGTTAATTATCAGATGATAATTTTTGCTTTAGAGATATGTATTGATATGTCAATTTTGAGATTTCTGCAATAATGTTTTCTGTTTCGCAAACTGAAAGTTTGCAGTCTGAACAAAGTATGGCAATATAGTATATGCTGTCATTTGCAAGTCTAACATAGCCTATGTCATTAATGGCTGTTATTGTTCCATCAGATTTTATAAAACCTGTACCTGTTTTATGGTGGAGTGAAGAATTTGTTTTATTTAGCGGTTTGGCAAGTCTGTTTTCTCCAGTTTTAACTTTTCCAATTATATCATTTAGCCATAAGATATTGCTATTTGTCTTTTCTGTCGCAATTCTTTCAAGAAGAATAATAGCATCATTTGGGGTAGTGTAGTTTTCGTAACAACGATACATTTCTGAATGCATATCATCTTCTGTCCATTTTATTTGTGTGTTATTGCAACCGATGTTTTTAATATATTTGTTTACAGGTTTTGTGCCTCCATATAAAGAGAACAGTATATTGCTTGCATTATTGTCGCTTTGGCATACTGAGTATTCAATAATGTCCTTTATGCTGATATTTATATTTCCATTTGGAAATTTGTCTCGTAGTGGGCTGTATGTTTGTTTATTCAATATATCATTGCTGATGAATACTGTATCGTTAATTATATTATTAGAGTAGTTGTTCAGAATGTATGTTGCCTGATGTAGTTTGAATACGCTCATCATTGGAAATTTGTTGTTTCCATTAATGTTGCATATAATTTTGTTGTCGAATTTAACAGCAATGCCAAAATTTGCATTTTTGTCTTTAATTATCTGCTCAATCTTTTCCTGCAGTTCTGTTTTTGTGGAAGCGCTATAAATATTTAAACAAAGTATAGCATTTAATAATATTATTGTTGCAGATACAATTGACTTGTGACGCATAAGATTTATTTGTTTGTAATTATTTGGGATAAGTCGTTGCCCGAAGGAGACTGAAAGGGTTTAAGTCCAAATATTTCCAGTGATGCAAAAGCAAATTCCATGATTTCGGAATTGAAGTTTTCAAAACTTTCCCAATCCGTAATTGTTGTAAAGAAATAAAGCTCGATTGGCAATCCGAAATTAGTAGGTTCTAAAGTTTTAATCATCATTTGATGATGTGTGGTTTCTAGTTTTGGATTTTTTTTGCAAAAACGTTCATAGTGCTTTTTCAAGTATTCTCTATAGTAAAAAAGATTTGAAAACTCTTTTTCTTCAGTATCTTTATCAGTCAGAGAAGTTAGTTTTTTAAATCGGGTGATTTCATTGCTTTCAACTTTCTTTATTGAATTAATGTCAATAAATATTTTCTTTGAAAGTCTTCTTGAGTTGTCCTCTCTCATTTGCCTGTAGTTTTGGACAGTTTCAGTAAGGAAGAGGTGTGCTGGTATTGTAGCGATGGAGTTGTCCCAGTTTAGAACTCTAACAATGTTAAGGTTAATGTCAATAACTTCACCATTTACGTTTTTTGAGTTCATTATAATCCAATCTCCTGGTCTTAAAGTGTCATAAATATTTATCTGAACACCTGCAACAAAACTAAGAATTGTATCCTTGAATACGAGAGACAGTATTGCTGCAGAAGCACCAATTGCTGCTAATATAGAACCAATGCTTCTGTCAAAAAGGATGCTGACTCCCAGAATAATACCAACAATAATAACTATTCCTTTTAGGACTTGGAAGAAACCGTTAATAGTTTTCGTTTTAGCCGAGTTCGTTTCATTTGATATTTTGTGAAAGGACGCAATAAAAGAGTTTGTCAGATGTATGCAAGAAATTAAAATCAGCAGTTGGCAGCACTTCCCAAGGATAATAGTAACAGACGGAGCACCGGCTGTTGCAATAGGCATGAGAAGGTGTAGAATTATAGAGACTGTTAGCAGGTTTATGCTTTTTAGCATTTTTTCATTGAAAAGGTGATCGTCCCACTTTGTTGAAGTTTGCTTTGTCATTTTCAGCAAAGTGGGTTTTATTAACTTTTCAATTGTAATATAGATAGTAAAGCATATTAAAATATTGATGGCAAAAATGATGAGCCTATCGTAAAATGTTACGGTAGATAGGTGTATTAGTCCTTTTTCTGACAAATATTCTAATATGCTTTCGCTTAGTGTCATAAATTATTTTTTCTTTTCAGGTGCAAATTCGTTAGGATATGGTATAATTTCTCTAGGGCGTTTCATCGCTCTGACAATTAGTATAATGCCGGCAATAATAAATGGAATGCTGAGTAATTGACCCATATTCAAAATCATGCCAATTTCAAAATTCTCTTGCGGATTTTTGATGAATTCAATTAGGAATCGTGCGGAGAAGAGAATTACCAGAAATACACCAGATAGTAATCCTTGTCGTTCACCTGAGTTGCGTTTCCAATACATAAACATTAGAAGTCCGAATAGGGCGAAGTAGCAAAGGGCTTCATATATTTGTGTTGGGTGAGCAGGCAGGGTGAAAATAGGATCTGCACCATTCATCCATTGCTCCAGGTTGCTAATGAATCTGAATCCCCAAGGCATTGTTGTTGTATGTCCGTATATTTCGTGGTTAAAAAGGTTTCCAAGGCGAATAAAGCCTCCAACCATAGCCACTGGAACGACTAATCTGTCAAGAGTCCAAAGATATGGCTTCTTTGTAACGAATTTTGAATACAAAAATAGTCCGATAAGAATCCCAATTGCACCTCCATGGCTTGCCAGACCTCCTTCCCAAGTCTTGATTATGTCTTCAGGGTGTTGGGAGTAGTAGTCCCACGCATAAAAGAAAACGTGCCCAAGCCGGGCTCCAACAATAGTGCAAATGGCGGTATATATAAAAATTGCGTCAACCCAACTGCTTTTTGTTCCCTCGCGTTTAAACATTTTTGAAATTACGTTGACTCCAAGAATGAAGCCGATAACGAACATAATTCCGTACCAGCGTACAGTTATAGGGTGTGATATAATATCGGGATTGAATGTCCAAGTAATAAAGTTCATAGTTGTATATTTTTATGCGAAGATAGTTTAAAACAGACTAATAACAACGCATTTTAGTAAAATTTAATGTAATTCGTTATTTCTCCTCTGTTTTAGGGAACTTTGGAATACTATTAATATATCTCATTATTGTCGCTTTTCTCTTGAGCATATATTTTGTTGGTTTTGCGGAATTAAATTTACGTGGGTTTGGCAGTGATACCGCAATAAGGGCACATTCTCCTTTTGTCAGACGGTTAGCTTGTTTGTTGAAGTGCTCTTTTGCAACTGCTTGTATCCCATAAATTCCGTCGCCTGTTTCAATAGAATTTAGATATACTTCCATAATTCGCTCTTTGCTCCAGAATATTTCGATTAGGACGGTAAAGTACGCTTCTAATCCTTTTCTTAACCAAGTTGAAGAAGGCCAAAGAAATACATTTTTTGCCGTTTGTTGGGAAATTGTACTTGCTCCTCGAACTCTTCCTCTTTCTTCTTTTTCTTTCATTGCTTGCTTGATTGCTTTAAAGTCAAAACCGTGGTGCTCTGTAAATCTCCCGTCTTCGGAAGCAATAACAGCCCGAGGCATGTATCTTGACATTTCTTCAAGTGGAACCCAAGAGTGCTTGCATTTTATTTCCTCTCCTTGAAAAATCTGCTCAACACAGCGGATGCCCATAAGCGGTGTGAAATATATAGGCACAAAGCGGAAAAGAATTACCAATGCGACTGATATTCCTATAAACCATAGAAAAAAGTTTCTGATAAATTTCAGAATTTTTCTGCCTATTTCGTTTTTGCCTGTTGCTGTTTTCATATATTCCCAAAAAGAATGATAGGGAGCCAGTAATCCTGTATCTCCCTATCTTGTTTGTTATTATCGTTTGTTCATTATTTTTTGCTGATAATTTCAGCAGTATCGCAAGCGATCATATACTCTTCGTCTGTTGGAATAACAACTACGCGGATTTTTGAACCAGGTTTTGTTATTTCTATTTCTTCACCACGGGTCTTGTTCTTTTCGGAATCAAAGTCGATACCAAGGAATTCGAGTTGTTTGCAAATTCTTTCTCGTGTAACGGTTTGATTTTCGCCAACGCCTCCAGTAAACACAATTATGTCTGCTCCTCCAAGAGCGGCAGTATAAGCACCGATATATTTTGTAATTCTGTATTCGTACATCTTCAGTGCCAAAGTTGCACGTTCATTACCTTCAGCGATAGCGTTTTCAATATCTCTCATATCTGAAGAAACTCCAGATATTCCGAGAACACCACTCTTCTTGTTGATTAGGGCTTGCATGTCTGTTGCTGTGTAGTTCTCTTTTTGTTCGATATAGAGAAGGGCAGCAGGGTCAACATCACCGCAACGAGTACCCATCATTAGACCTTCTACAGGAGTAAGACCCATTGATGTGTCAACTGATTTGCCATTCTTTACAGCAGTGATTGAACCGCCGTTACCAATATGGCAAGTGATGATTCTTTGCTTTTCATAATCAACGCCGAGGAATTCGCATGCTCTGCGTGAAACGTATCTGTGACTTGTTCCGTGGAAACCGTATCGGCGAATACCGTATTTCTCGTATGCTTCGTATGGTAGGGCGTACATGTATGCGTAGTCAGGCATAGTCTGGTGGAATGCTGTATCGAATACGCCAACTTGGGGGACATCAGGCAATATGCTGCTAATTGCTTCAATACCAGCAATGTTTACAGGGTTGTGTAGGGGCGCAAGGTCGTAGCATTCTTTTACCTTTGCGATAACTTCTTCGGTAATCAATACGCTTTTATTGAATTTTTCTCCACCGTGAACAACGCGGTGACCAACTGCGTCAATTTCATTGTAATCTTTTATGCAACCATATTTTGCACTTGTTAGGTTGTCAAGAATTACACGAATTGCAATGTCGTGGTTAGGCATTGATGTTGTAATTGTTACTTTTTCTCCGTTAAATTTAAATTTAAGGAAAGAGTCATGCAAGCCAACTTTTTCAACACCGCCTTCAGCCAATATATCTTGTTCGTTTCCTTTAAGGTCTATTAATTTATATTTGACAGAAGAACTGCCACAGTTTAAAACTAAAATTTTCATGTTTATTTGGCGTTAATGCTTTGGTTACAAGTAATAATAACAGTTTTATAAATGTCTTCAGGACTGCAACCTCTTGAAAGGTCGTTAACTGGTTTAGCCAAGCCTTGAAGAATTGGGCCAACTGCCTGAGCTCCACTTATTCTTTGAACGAGTTTATATGTAATGTTACCGACGTTTAGGTTAGGGAAAACAAGTACGTTTGCAGTTCCTGCAATTTCGCTATTTGGTGCTTTGCTGTGTGCAACGCTTGGAACGATAGCGGCATCTGCTTGCAATTCTCCGTCAATAGCGAGTTCTGGAGCCATATCTTGAGCAATTTTAGTTGCTTCTATAACTCTGTCAACTGTTTCGTGTTTAGCACTGCCTTTTGTTGAGAAACTTAAAATTGCAACTCTTGGATCTATTCCGGCAACGTTTCTTGCAGTTTCTGCTGAAGATACTGCAATTTGTGCCAATTCTGCAGCATTTGGTTCAGGAACAACAGCACAGTCAGCAAATACAAGCATACCGTCTGTTCCGTATGGGGAACCTTCTGGAAGAAGCATTAGGAAAGCGCCAGAAACAACGCTTATGCCTTTCTTGGGTTTGATAACCTGAAAGGCTGCTCTTAAAACATCTCCAGTTGTGCTTAACGCACCTGCTACTTGACCGTCAGCATCGCCGTTCTTTATTAAAAGGCAACCCAGGTATAGAGGGTTTAAAACAGTTTTGCGGGCATCATCCATTGAGATTCCCTTGCTTTTGCGCAATTCGTAGAATAGTTCGGCATATTTTTCAGTGACAGCAGTGTCGGTGTTGTCAACGATAGTTGCTTTGTCGATGTTGTTCAGCGACAACTCTTGAGCCTTTGCTATGATTTGCTCTGGCTTGCCGATGAGGATAATCTCTGCAATACCGTCAGCGATTAGCATTTCTGCTGCTTGCAGTGTTCTTGGTTCCGTTCCTTCTGCGAGGACTATTCTTTGTTTGTTGTCCTGCGCTGTTTTTGTCAGTCTGTCAAATAAAGCCATAATGATTGTTTTTTTCGTACTACAAAAGTACAGAATATATAGTGATAAAAATAGGATTTTCAGATATTTTTCTGAAAATCCTATAGAAATTTTATTAGCAAATCTTAAAAAATCTATTTGTCCTTCTTTAAGAGGTCTCTAATTTCTGTGAGAAGTTTGATATCTTCAGCAGGCTCTGCCGGCTTTTCTTCAATAGCAGGTGCTTCTTCTTTCTTGCGTTTCAGTTTATTGATAGCCTTTATTGCCAAGAAAATAACAAGGGCGATTATAGTAAAGTCAATAATTGTTTGGATAAAAGCACCATAGTTGATAGCAACTTCTGCTGTTGTTTTCTCGCCTTCAGTAACTGCTTCTTTGATTACCCATTTCAAGTCTCTGAAATTAGTATCTCCAATAATGACACCAATTGCAGGCATAACAACGTCGCCAACGAGAGAAGAAACAATTTTGCCAAAGGCACCGCCGATAATAACACCGACTGCCATATCGATAACATTGCCTTTAACGGCAAACTCTTTAAATTCTTTAAGAAATTTATTCATAGCGTAACTATCTTATAATGAATTTCTTTGCTTTGGAAATTCCGTTTTGCTCAATAACTGCAACATAAATTCCGGTAGCGAAAAATTCAGTGTTGAAACTGAAGTTGTTTATGCCAGATGTAGTCTTGATGCTTTCTGCCAATTCAAGTCTTCCTGTTGTGGAGTAAACTTTAATATTAGCATCATAACCACCGTTTGAAGGAAATGATATATTTGCTTGAGCACCGCTAATGATAATATTTATATCGTCAGAAGATGCGATTGCAGATATACCTCCTTGCTCTGTCTTTGGATACACAGCGACAAGATTGCCCAATCCGAATGTTTTCTTCTGGACAGAGTTAAAATACATGTTAATTTCATTTAATTTAATAGGAAAAGATGGTACAGATAATTTTTTACCGTTTTCTGCAAAATCGATTCGGTAAGTTTCATCAGTATTGTTAACTGTTATTTCGCTAACATTTCTATTGCCAAGATTATCCTCCCAACTTAATGTTATCCTCTTTATTGCACCATCTTTGTTGAAAATTGGCAATTCGAGAGCGTCAGGCAAACCGAAAATAGTTTTTCCGTATTTAAGTTTTGCTGTTCTGGTGCGTCCGCTGATGCTTTCAACATAGTATAGAGCACCGTCGGTCCAACCTTCTGGCAGTGTTGATTGCAATGTCAATCCAGTAAGTCCGGATTTAGTTACATTTGGGTCTGTTGCAAATTGCTTGAAGTCATAAACGGATTGTTTGCCAATACCTATTTCTACATCAACAGCAATTTTTATTGAAAGGTTCTCAAATGTACCAGTTACGGTTGTAGTACCATCTTTTAAACCTCTTAACATTCCGTTTTCAACAGTAGCCACTGTCGGGTCTTCTGTTTCCCAAGAGAATGCTGTTGCATCGAGAGGATGGGTCGCTCCGTTGATAACGCCTTCAATTTCCAAAGGATATTGCTCTGTTGAATCAATAAGTATATTTGGATATTTTGCTGTTATATTAGATGCAGTTTGAATAGTTACTGTTATTTCGCCGGTTTTACCATCTTTTTCAGCAATAATTTTACCAACGCCTCCAGTTGATGTGCTATGGAAAATTCCTTCAGCATCAACGTAACCAAGATTTTCAGGAACTACTTTGAAAGAGCAGCCGCTAACGCCTTCTTCAATGATGTCACCATATTTATTGTAAGAAATTACTTTTAGAGGGGTAACGGCTATTGTTGGACATGAAAAATATGGTTTTGAAAAAGTCAGGTGGTCAACAGTTGCATCATCAGGAGCAAGTGAAACTGCAAGCATAGCATCTTCTACAGGTCTTATTGAACCTCTGCCTGGCAGGTTTTCCATCTTTTCGTTGACTACGATTGCAGCAGAACCGCCACTGTCGAAGTTTACAATATCCCAAGCTCCTCTTTTAAGCATCCAAGTCGCCATTTCAACACAGTTTATTGGTTTACTTTGGGCAGACATTTCGTTAATGCATACATACATTTTGGTTTTGTCTTTTGAGATGCCAACCATAACGTGAGAAGAGTTCTCATATTCTCTACCGTTTTCAAAATTGTTGTATTCTCCTTCATGGAGAACGCCATCGTGGGCAATGCTTGGGTAGCCGTGAAAGGCATTTAGAATATTTTCTGGAACGTTTCCCCAATTAGATTTGACCATCTTTTGGCGGACATTTATTGTTTGACCGACCTCCACATGACCGTCAAGAGCGTTTTGCTTTCCATTGCGCAAGTATATTACGCATTCAGTTTTTGATGTTTGTAGTGGAGAATCAGAAATCTCTATAATCTTACAAGGAATATCAGGACCATTAACAATCCATTCAGATTGAGGCTGAACCTTTATATATTTTCCAGGATCTGTCAATTTTCTTGAATTCAAGTGATTGAAGAAAACGCAGTCACCATTGATAGCCAATGCATTAGAGTTGAATATATCAATTGTAACTTCTGTTCCGTCAGCAGCAATAACTTTAGTATCAAATTTTGGTAAAAATATCTCTGCTTTCTTGTCTTTAGTAATAGCAAGCATTGAACGTCCCCAAAGAGTGTACGCTATTTGGCCGTCAGAAATGTTTGCACCAATGCAAATTCCTTGGTCATAACTGAAGAAGTCGTGATTCCAAGCAGTTCTTACTCTATGCCCTGGTCTTGAATTTTCTTTAAAATGCTCCATAACATCCCACCTATTGACATCTGGTACCTGATGGCGACTTTGAACCTGTTCAATTTTGTTGTACTGGTTCTGGAGGTCAATAGTTGAATACCACATAATAAGTGGTCTTTCGTGGTATATAATTTTGGTGTATTCAATGCCTGGGCCTACATTGTAGCAAGCGATTGTGTCAGCAGGACCCCAATCGCTTATTGCTGCAGATGCAGAGCCGAGTGTCAGGCAGGTTAGGAGTGTTAGATAAAGTTTTTTCATAATATTTTATAGTTTTACATAATACCTTTCTCTCTAAGGCGAAGTTGCCATTTCCAAGCGGAAGTCATTGTGTCTTCAAGAGTTGCTTCTGCTTTCCAACCAAGGATGTTATTAGCCTTTGACGGTTCTGCCCATACTTTTTCTATATCACCTTCGCGGCGTCCAACAATTTTATGAGGTACTTTTACGCCTGTTGCTTTTTCAAATGTATTGATTAGTTCGAGAACTGAAACACCTGTGCCTGTACCAAGGTTGAAAATTTCAACTTTTTCATCTGATTTGTCGGTAAGCATTCTGTCAACTGCGATAACGTGGGCCTTTGCAAGGTCAACAACATTGATAAAGTCGCGGATACAAGAGCCGTCAGGTGTGTTGTAGTCGTTACCGAAAACGCTTAGTTCCTTCCTTATGCCTATTGCAGTTTGAGTAAGGTAAGGAATAAGGTTTTGAGGAACGCCGTTTGGCAATTCGCCTATTTCTGCAGATGGGTGAGCACCAACTGGGTTGAAGTATCTTAAGATAATGCTCTTTATATTTGCACCGGAAATAATGTCGTCAATAATTATTTCTTCGCAAATTTGCTTAGTGTTTCCGTAAGGAGAAGTTGCTTTCTTTATTGGAGCGTTTTCGTTAACCGGGTTTTTGTCAGGCTCTCCATATACTGTGCAAGATGAAGAGAATACGAATCCTTTAACGCCAAATTCTGGCATTAATTCAAGTAGGTTGATGAGTGAAACAAGATTGTTTCTGTAGTAGAGTAGTGGCTTGTGAACAGACTCTCCAACAGCCTTACTTGCTGCGAAGTTAATAATGCCCTTGATACCTGGATAGTTTGTGAAAAGGTCTCTCATTGCATCTTTATTGGCACAATCTGCTTGAACGAAGTGAGGACGGACTCCTGTGATTTTTTCAATTCCGTCAAGCACTTCGATGTTGCTATTAGATAAGTTGTCAACAATAACCACTTCATAACCAGAGTTGATTAGTTCAACTGTTGTATGTGAACCAATGTATCCGGTACCCCCTGTAACTAAAATTCTATCTTTCATAATTATACTGATATTTTTTTACAAATTTAAACAGATTATTCTAATTTCTGAAATGTTTTGCTCGTAAATAATTTGTAAATAATTGCCTATTCAAATTTTATTGTTTTTGTCGGAGATATCGACGTGACAATAAAAGATGGACCTATAAGAGCAATTATAGAGATGATGGCTACTCCAATGTTTAAAGCGATTAGCCATGCGTTTATGTCAACTGGAACGAAACTCATATAATATGTTTCCGGGTCAAGTTTTATCACGTGAAAATGCTTTTGCAATATAATGATTGCAAAGCCAATGGCGTTGCCGATTATCATTGCCTTGCCAATTAGTTTTCCCGCAAGGATGATGAATATTTTCTGTATGCTTGAATTGCTTGCTCCCATTGATTTCAATATGCCAATCATGTTTGTTCTGTTTAGGACGACTATTAAAAGCCCGGCAATTAGGGAGAAGCAGGCAACTAAGGTCATAAGTGCCAATATTACGACAATATTAGTGTCAAGCAAATCAAGCCATGCAAAGTATGACGAAAATTCTTCGGTGATGGTTACCATTTGGAAAACCGAATTGCTGCCCGAAGTGTAGAGGTAATTATATATAGAGTCAATAATTTCTTGTTTTGTAGTTTCGAGGTCATCAATATCTTTTAGTCTTATTTCTGCTGACGTGGCTAAGTTGCCTTCTATTCTGTTTACTGAGCGGGCTATATTAATATTGCCGAATATAAAGTTTCTGTCAAATTCTTCAAATTCAGAAGAGAATATTCCGGCAATGGTTAGTCTTCTCTGCTTGATTTTACCGTCAGCAGTGAAATATACAATAGGTCTGTCTCCAATACTTAAATTTAACTTTGTTGCTATGCCTTTGGAAATCACGATACTGTCTTTCCCTGTTTTGAAATCTCCTTGTAAGATGCATTTGGAGATGTTTTCACAATCGTAATCTTTGTCAATCCCTTTAAAGATCAGTCCTGCAAATTCATTGTTTGTTTTGAAGATGCAAGGTGTTTCGAAAATAGGGGATGCGGATGTTATATTGTTAAAGTTATTGCCTTTTAGTATCTGCGGTATTTCAGAATAGTCAATGGTTTTAATAGGAGATTCAGAGATGTTTTGGCCGTTTGTTATTTTTATGTGCGGCTGCAAGTCTGTCAGTTTGTGAACAATTGTAGTCTTAAAACCTGAGACAATTGCAATTGATGCAACCATAATTACAATTGCAAGAGCAATGCCGAAAGTCGCTATATTCAAAGTGAATGTAGCTGATTTGCTTTTGGAGTCCTTTGAAACCAGTTGAAGGCGCTTTGCTATAGATAATTCAAATTTCATAATGTATTACAAATTTACGCCGTTTTATGGGATTTTCAAAATAAAGAATTGTAACAAAAACAAAGAAGGTGTGCCAGACTTTCATTTGGCACACCTTACAAGTTGTTTAGAAATAATATTATTTCTTGATAAATCTGATAGCAGTATTGTTAATTTTAACAACATAGATGCCAGGAGTCAAACCGCTAACATCGATAGTTGCTTGATTGCCGTCAACATTTGCTTGAGAAGCAACTGTAGCTCCGTTAAGAGCAAATATTGCGATGCTTTCGATTTCTTCAGTTGCATTAACATTCAAAACATCAACTGCAGGGTTCGGGTATACTGAAGCCAATTTAACAGCAACGTTTTCAGCAATGCCACCATTCTTTATTTCGATAGTTCCGTATGCTTTGGTTACACCATTGCTTGTAACGTAAGGCAATGACCAAATGCTGAATTCTGATTTAGCAGCGATGTATAGGTTGTTTGCCATGTCAAATGCCATTTCATTTACAGCACCTTGTCCAACAGGGATAGTGTAAAGGAATGTAAGAGTTGGAACGTTTTCTTTCCAAGTCAAGTCATAGATATTTACGTTAGAGTCACCATTGCAAATAGCTAACTTGTCGTTAGTTGTATTGATAGCAAAACCAGAACCATTAGAACCGTTAAGGTCAAGGTTGTTAGATGCTCCAGAGTTGTAAAGAATCTTACCAGTATTGTCGCAGTAAATCAAAGATGGAACATCTGCATTGTTGTTGCCAGAGCTACGAGTTTGGCTTGCCCAAACACCGTTTGCTGTTGCTCTAACTTCAACGTTTGTATTCACAAGTTTGCCAGAAGCCTCTTCGAATACAGCATCAGGAGCAGCAGTGATAGTCTTGTTTGTACCGATGTTGTAGCGAACAAGTTTGTTACCGCCATTACCCTTAGGATAGTCTTCAAGGAATGTGTAAAGAACAGTGTTTTCGCCTTCGCCAACAACGCTTACGCCTGTAGAACCACCACCTATAATGTTGCCATTGTTAGTGAATGCTCCTGTTGCAGCGTCTCTTGAACCTTCAAACATTTGAGAAACTGATAGGTTAGCTGGGTCAACCAACCAGAGACCTGAGTGCTTGTCACTCCAGTCAGATGCGATAACTGTACCATCATTAAGTATTCCAAGACGGAATGGAGATGCTGTATTACCTTGGTTAAATTCGTCTGTACCGATTGCAGATTCTGCTGCAGTCAAGTTTTGGTCATATTTCCACAAACCTTTAGCCTTTGTTCCGGCTACTGTATTTGAAACGTAGATAGTACCAAGGAAAGAACTTGCAGGATTGTTGTCGATAACAACACCTCTTGCATTGCTGAATTCGTTGTCAGCAAAGAATTTAGTTGGAGCAGCAACAGCTTCTCCTTCTAATTCAACTTCCCAAGAAAGGATACCTTCTGGTAGGTCTCTGTTGTTTAATACAACTTTGTTTTCTCCTTCAACGATTGAACCAGTTGGAATAGAAATGTTAATTGATTTGTCAGCATTATAAAGGTTGATAGAACCGTTCTTAGCGTCGCCTGTTGATTTGAATGAGAATGCTGTTAAGTTACCACCAACTTCAGCCTTAAGAGCGTATGCGTAGTGACCTCTTACCATTGGTTGCTCAACGCCCTTAGTTGTCAATTTAGTAACTTTGCCGTCGCGGATAAGAAGTAATTCAATGTATGCATCTGTTACTTGTCCGTCATCGTTAGTTGTTGCAACAACATTACCTGTTGCGATAACGTCCTTTGCAGAAACTGCTTCGATTGCAGGATTAACGTTCAATACAATTTCTCTTGCTTCGTTAAGACCGTCAGTGATATCAAATAGTTTCAAACCAGTTGATTTTCCGTTTTTCATTGTTGGAGCAACCAATAGGCTACGGTCTGCATATTTGAAGCAGTTGATGCCGTTTGCTTCAGTAGCCAATGCCTTTTCAGAAATTGTTCCGAGCAATGGAGCGTCAACGTTTTGAGCGGCAGTTTGCCATTCTTTTGGTGTTGTTGCAGAACCATCTACTATATATTGGTTCTTTGCACGAGGAGAAACAATTAACTTATAGTCTTCGCCAAGTTTTGTTCCTGTCCAGTTTGATTCTGCACTAACGTCTTTGTTTATGAATGTTGTTGAAACCAAACTGTTTTTAGAGATACCGAATTCAATCCAACGCATTGATTTTGAAGAACCGGTTGTTTGTGCAGTTGTAACCAATGAACCTTCTTCTGTTGTTCCAGAATAAGCGATTGTACCACCTGTATATGCACGGTAGTAGTTACCTGCATTTTGAGAAGTAAACCATTCTACAGGGTTGCCAGTAGGAAGACCTGTTTCTTCTTCTTTAGCCCATTTATAGAATGCAACAGAACCGCGAACGTCACCTTCTTCAACTTGAGCGTCACCGAATTGGTTCTTACCGTATGTAGATGCTATTAGGTAATTGTCGGCTGTGAATGCGATATCAGCAATCTTCAATGAGCGGTTTGCTGTCAATTCGAGACCTTCTGTGCTGATTTGCTTAACAGAATTGTCAGCAATATTACCCATATAGATAAACGGTTCGTTTTGAGCATCAAGGGCGAGGACGTAGATTCTTCCATCGCGAACTAATTGACGGCGAACGGTTTTGTCTTTCAATTCGTTAGAGAAGATTGTTACTTCTGCACTTGAGTTGAAATTATATTGGCTACCAACACCGTATGCTTTGTTTCCGGCAAGAGCGTCTGGATAGTTTTCATAAACGATTGCAGGTGGAACCCAACCTTCTGCTTCAAGGAATGTGTTGAGGTATGTAGTCTTATTTGCTTCTACCTTAACTTCTCCAAGGTATTCGTCGAAAGCAGGTTTATAGCCTTCTGCAGAATAAGTTAGAGTATAAGTACCTGGCTCAAGGTTTGTGAAAACAAAAGCACCGTTGTATTCATTGTCTGTTTTATATGTCTTGACTTCTTTGCCGTTTTGGAGCAATTTGACAGTTACACCATTAAGAGGTTTGTAAACGTCATTAGTTCTTGCAGCAGGAGTGTACAAAGGATCAGAGAATTTTTCGTGAAGGTCACGAACAATACCATAAATTTCACCAGTTGTTTCTGTCTTCCAGCCCATATAGTCAATAAGACCGCGAGCATAAAGGTGACCCTCATGGCGGCAAACATCATCGTTTTGAGCACGGTGGCGTGCTGGTTGGTATGTGTGGAAGTAGCCTTCTACAAGGAATCCCATTGCTCCGTGTTTCAATACTCCAAGATAGCCGTCAAAACCTGCAGCGTTAGGAGAGTGGCTTCCGTAGAAGTCCCAGTCGCCTCTAACGTTTGGTTGAGTCATTGAATAGTATGACCAAGTTTGGTGTTCGTTAGAGAATGTGTATGGCCAGATATGAGTAGCCAATTCTTTACTTCCAGGAACTTCGTCCTTTGCATCAGAACCACGATAGAGGAATAGTGGGTAGTTTGTAGCTGAACCTTCAGAAGCCGCATTTGAGTGGATTGAGATGAAGATATCAAAGTTATTTGCTTCTACTTCAGCAGAAATTTCAGAAAGAGATCTGTTGTATGCTTCGCTGTCAGGTGCGCCTTTAACATAAGGGTATGGACCTACTTTGACGTGAGACATAACGATATTTTGTGACATATCGAGAGCGGCACCGATACGAGTAGGATTCTCATTAGTTTGGTTTTTGTTTCTATCGAATGGAACGCCTGCTTCTACAAGGTGATCAAGCAATGCGAATGCCTTGTGCAGATTGGTGTTTGATTCGAAGAAAGAAGTTGTGTCAGTGTTTTCTGTTGAATAAGCAGGGTGACCAATGATGCCCATTGGACGGTCATTAGGACCCCAACTACCGTGTCCCGGGTTCAAATATATTCTTACCTGGTCAACAGGAAATGTTGTTGCTGCAAATGCGCTACCGCATGCAAGTACTGCTGCAGCTGTTGACAAAAATATCTTTTTCATAGTTATTTTGCATTAACGTTGATAATGAATGCTTCACCGGCAGGTGTTGAATAAACGATTTTGCTGCCGTTAGCGTTAACTGTTGGGTACATAGCGATAGTACCAGTCTTTGAGATTGCTTGCTTTTCGCTTGTTGCTATAGAAGTAGCATAAACAGTTGATGCAGTTACAAATTCTCCGTTATCCTTATCGTTCATACCGATTACGATATCGTTATTATACCATTTTGGAGCACGTAGGTATCCAATATGGCGAGGATTTGAACCGTCGATATTGCAAACGTATGTTCCTTTTGTTGCAAGGTAGTAAAGAACCTTTGTTCCGTCAGGAGAAACAGAAGGCCACAGATAACTTTGACCATTTGTTCCGTTAGGAGAAATGACTTTAGTCTTGCCGTTAACAGTAAGCATCAATTGACCGTATTTGATTGATGCAACAGGGATAGATTTGTTTGCTGCCTCAGCATTGAGAGATGTGGCTTGAACCTTACCGTTATCTATAGAAACAACAGAGTTGCCCTTTAGAGCAACTCCTTGAAGGTTGCGAGTTGCTTTAACGATAGTTTTGCTCGCACCTGTAGCGATGTTTGTTGTCTTAACAGCTGTTCTTCTTAGTCTGTCACTTCCAACCTTGCTTTCGCGGTAAACGATAGTTGTGCCGTCTGCTGAAATCTGAACGTCTGAACCAATGCCAGAAGCGTTTGTGATAGTTTGCATCTTGCCAGTTGCAAGATCATACTTTTGCAAGCCTTCTTTACGGATGTCAGAAACGACGATGAAGTCGCCCTTCGGACTGATTGTTGCCTTGTCAACAACTGTACCTTTCGGTAGGTTGACTTTCTGAACGGATGAAACGTTCAAAAGTTGGGCAAATCCGAGTGTACTTCCACATAGAAGCATTACAGAAATGAGTAATTTCTTCATAATGATTTGGATTAAGTTTTTAAATAAGTTTGTAAACAAGATATAATCTTTATTCAAAGTTAGGTACAATAAAGGCTATTTTGCAAATAATTTTTGCCTTTTATTATTTGTTTTAATCATTTTTTAATAATAGTTTTTCGGCATATGTTTAACAACATATCTGTGTGGCATGTTTGTGTTTTTTGGTGGTTTAGTTTAAAGGTGTTAACTTTGTAATTGCTAATTTAGGAGTGGTGCCCTACGGCTGTTGGGTGGCAGTGTCGGTATGGCTATCCTTTTTTAATTGTATGTTTTGTAATGAAAAATAGAGAGGAATTAATGCGAATTTTCCGATTCGCAGTTGTTGGATTCAGTAATTTCCTTATTATATCTTTTTTTGTGTGGCTCATGATGGATGTTTTCCATCGTGATATGGTTATTGCAAACGTTATTGCCTATTCGATTGCGTTGGTGAATAATTTTGTGTGGAATAAGGTATGGGTCTTTAGGGCTAAAGGAGGAAATTTATTAAAGGAGATAGCTTTGAATCTTATTGCTTATGGAACAGCCTACCTGTTGCAGTTGGGTTTTTCATTCTCGATGGTTGAATGGGTTGGCCTTAATGAATATTTGGCACAGTTCTTGGGCTTGTTTATTTTTGGAGCAACAAATTTTATAATGAATAAGATGTTGACATTTAAGAATTAATAAATATATGGATATTGCTATTTATATTGTAACGGGATTGTTGATGCTGATAGGGTTAGCGGGGTGTATTATTCCTGCTCTTCCTGGTCCTCCTTTGTCTTATATTGGCTTATTGTTACTTAAGTTTACTCCTTTAGGAAAAGAGGTTGGTACGTGGGAATTAGTGATAACTGGATTGGTTGTTGTTATTGTCGTTGTTATTGATTACGTAACTCCGATTATTGGAGCTAAGAGGTTTGGAGGAACGAAGTATGGTAATTGGGGTTGTGCGATAGGAACTGTTATCGGTTTATTTTTCCAACCATTTGGAATTATCTTAGGCCCATTTTTGGGTGCAGTTGTAGGCGAATTGATTGGTAAAAAGGAATTTAAAGATGCGTTAAAGGCTGGTTTTGGGGCTTTTATTGGTTTTCTTTTTGGCTTTTTGTTAAAGATGGCAGTATGTTTGTTCATCACAGTCAGATTCGTTATGTTATTTTTCTAAATCACTAATATTAATATAGGTATAAAAAAATGCTGTTTCGGTTAGAAACAGCATTTTTTTATACTTGAAATTTAAATCAAAGCCAGTTTTAAAACATCATCAATGGTTTTTACATAGTGGAATGTAACACCGTTCAGATAGATAGGCTTGATATCTTCGATGTCTTTTTGATTATCTTTAGAAAGGATTATTTCAGTTATACCAGCACGTTTTGCAGCAAGGATTTTTTCCTTTATACCACCAACGGGAAGTACTTTTCCGCGTAGGGTAATTTCGCCAGTCATAGCAAGATGGTCTTTAACTTTACGCTTTGTGAATGATGAAGCGAGTGATGTGACCATTGTTATACCAGCCGATGGCCCGTCTTTTGGAATTGCACCTTCTGGAACGTGGATGTGAACGCTTGTTGTTTCAAACACTTCTGGATCAATACCATATTTTTCAGCATTTGCCTTGAGGTATTGTAATGCTATTACAGCAGATTCTTTCATAACGTCACCAAGGTTACCTGTAAGGGTTAGTTTTTCTCCCTTTCCTTTAGATAGCGATGACTCAATGAATAGGATTTCTCCGCCTACTGCTGTCCATGCAAGCCCGGTAACAACACCGATAAATTCGTTTCCTTCATAAATTTCGGATGTGTATTCCTCCATTCCAAGAAATTCTTTTAATTGAGTAGCCTTCAAACTTTTTGGGAATGGTTTGTTTGAGGCTTTCAAGCGTGCGATTCCGCGTAGTACTTTTGCAATCTTTTTCTCTAACTGGCGAACGCCTGATTCGCGAGTGTACGAATTGATAAGTTTGGCAATTGTTGCTTTGGGAAATTCAACTTCCTTAGGCTCAAACCCGTTTTCCTCCAATTGCTTAGGGATTAGGTGACGCTTTGCTATTTCTATTTTTTCTTGTTCAATGTAACCGGAAATCTCTATTAATTCCATTCTGTCCAAAAGTGGTTGAGACAAGGTGGATAGGGTATTTGCCGTTGCAATGAATAGAATGTTAGAAAGGTCATAATCCTGGTCAACGTAGTTGTCGTGGAAATGGCTGTTTTGCTCAGGATCAAGAACTTCGAGTAGGGCTGATGATGGGTCTCCCTTAAAGTCCTGTCCAAGTTTGTCAATTTCGTCGAGAACGAAAACCGGGTTGGAAGTACCGCATTTTATCAAGCCTTGTATGATTCTACCAGGCATTGCTCCGATATAAGTTTTGCGGTGTCCTCTGATTTCAGCCTCGTCGTGAAGGCCTCCTAACGACATTCTGACATATTTTCTATGTAGAGCGTCTGCAATAGATTTTCCAAGAGATGTTTTACCAACTCCAGGAGGACCATAAAGGCATAGGATAGGGGCTTTCATGTCGCCGCGAAGTTTGAGGACGGCAAGTTGCTCCAATATTCTGTCCTTAACTTTGTCAAGTCCGTAGTGATCTTTGTCTAATTGCTTTTCCGCATTGCTTAGGTTGAAATTGTCAACGGAGCATTCTCCCCATGGTAGGTCGAGAAGTGTTTCTATATAAGTTATTTGAACAGAGAAGTCTGGGGATTGAGGCTGCAGTCTTTCCAGTTTGCGCATTTCCTTTTCAAACTGTGCCTGCATCTTCTCGCTCCATTTTTTCTCTGCTGCTCTTTTGTAAAGTTCATTTATTTCATGTTCTTCAGTGTCGCCCAGTTCATCTTGAATTGTGCGTATTTGTTGTTGAAGGAAATGTGCCCTCTGTTGTTCAGAAATGTCCTTTTGAGTTTTAGATTCTATGTCAGCGCGTATTTCAACGAGTTTAGCCTCTCTGTTGAGGTGCGCAAATAGTTCATAGGCACGTTGCTTAACAGAGCGTTCTGCCAAAAGTTTCTGTTTAACGTGCGGTTCAAGAGGCGTGTTTACGCAAAGGAAATTTATAAGTTGTACCGGTTGCTCAATATTCTTTATAGCGAAAACAAGTTCGTTAGCCTTGTTGCCTAATCTTGAAAGCATTCTGATTGTCAAATCCTTGATGCTTGACACCAGTATGTCAAATTCAGAATCCTTCTTCTCTGGGAGAATGTCATTAATGATAGTAACCTTTCCTTGAAGATATGGAGTCTCTTTCTCGATGCTGTCCAAATTGAATGCGTATCGACCTTGCAGAATAACGTTCGTTGTATTGTCAGGGAATTCAAGTACTTTGATAACCTTGGCAATGACACCAACTTCGTAAAGATCGTTAAAGCCAGGATCATCGTCCTCTTCGTTGCGTTGGCATATAACACCAATTGAGAGATTTTTGCGTTGTGCGGCTTTGACAAGCGATAGAGATTTCTTGCGACCAACGGCTACAGGTATCGCAACGCCAGGGAAAAGAACCATGTTTCTCAAAGCAAGAATAGGGAGAGTTGTTTCGTTGAGTCCTTTTATCTCTTCGAAATTATTCTCATCATCTTCTTCGCCCATATCTGCAAATACAGAGCATACCTGTGGCGTTTCTTCTTCCTCGAATATGTTGTTAAATATATCCTTCATTTTATCTTGTTGATTACTTGGTGGGTTGTTATGAAGTCCACCACTTGTGTTTTGTTGCAAAAAGTGTGCCAATATTCTGCAAAATTACAAAAAATTCGTGACCTGCTAAAATAAATAAAAACTTATGGCGCTTAGTGCCATAAGTTTTATCAAATCGTTATGTCTGAAAAAATGTTAATCGTGGTCCAAAAAAGCCAAAAGGGCCTCACGGTCGTTGATTTTTATGGAATTTGTTGTGTAGTCAAGGATTCCTTTTTCTTTCAAATCATCAAGGGTATTTATAAATGAAGACCTTTGAACGCCGAGCATGGTGTACATGTCTTTTTGCTTGCTTTCAATAACGATGTCAGTGCTTCCTTTATAAGTTAGAGATGACACCCAGAAAGCGAACCTTTCGGCGATGCTTCCCGATGTCAGCGATAGAACTGCTTCGGTTGGTGTCTGAGAGTTTCTTGACAGGTAGTTAAGCATGTTAAAAAGAAAGACTATGTCAGACTTGAGAATTTTCAAATAATCCGCCTTTTCAATTTGCAGGATGCCTGCTTCTGGAGAAGCATATACAGCAAAAGGGTAAGCGGTGGTCTTTCCAAAAAGATATTCAGCGCCGATAACATTTGGTGCGGTGATTGTCTGCGACAATTTGATGCGTTTGTTTTGATTGTAGATTTCAATCTTTGCACTGCCTGAAATAAGAAATTTCAGATTGTTGCAAGAATCGTTGCATTCAATGATTTGCTCATTATTGAGGTATTTCAAAAAGTGGAATTTAATTTTCTCGATTAACTCCGAAATTTTGGAATGACTGGCGCCCTGAAAAAGAGGCAACCCCAATAATATATTGTACATGCTGTTCATTTTCCTATAATTTTGTCCATTGCAAATATACCACAACAATTCGGATAATTACAGCCAAATAGGTTAAATTGAGGTTATATAATTTAAAAATTAAGTTAATTTTATTCTGATTTAAAAATTAGGAGCTTAAAGATAGCCCATAGGTGAAAGCTTTCTTTTTTGTCTTTTTTTGGTAGAATGTCTTGATAATAAGTAAGTTGTCTAAGAAGCACCCTTGCGAGGATATATGTGATGATTTGGCGGGCAAATATCCGAAGTCGTTTGTCTTCACTGGTTGGCATCCGCAATGCTTCTGCTACGTTACGCCCATACTCGGCGATGAAGATGAGATGGCGAAAATTACCGATGCGTTTCTTGAAGGCAAAGACTACGAACCGCAGTTTGAGCAGTTGGAAGAATATCCGAAAGGCTTTGAGAAATGGGTAAAAGACCACAAAAGGCAGATAAACGAGTCAATCAAGCAAGGCAAAGAACCGTATTTCATCAAGGATAACAAAAAGGTGGTAGAGGGGATTATAGGTTCAAAGAGGATAAATGTAGAAAACAAATTGCCACCAAAAGTAGAAACGTATATAAAGCATTCTGATAGTGTATATTCCAGTCCTTTGCACGGTTCAGATGAATTGAAATCAAATGTAAGAATAGGTGAAAATCTTGCAAGATTGACAGGAGAACCTTTGTATTTATTACCCAAAATTAATCCCGATACGCCTAAAGGAGTTTCACTTAGGTTATCTCTTTGTGCAAATGGCACAAAGAATAATAAAAATCCAGATGGAATGTCTGCTTCTCGCTTATGGGATATAAAAGAGTGTTCTTTTAAAAATACTCCAAACGAAAGAAGCAAAATTAAATCAACGATTGAAAATCATATAAAGAAAGCTAAGAAACAAGCTGATAATTTCTGCTTAGAAGTGCCTGAATGGGTCAATTTTGATTGGATAGACCAGATTGTAGGAAATTATTTGAATTTGTCTAAATCAGACCATTGGATAGCCATAACAAAGCCTTCTGGGAATGGTAAGTTATATAAAAAATAAACCGAGCAGGGATAAACTGCTCGGAGGGTGGTTCATCGAGTGCAAGCCTCTCAAAACCATTGCAAATATATAAAGTTAATTTGAAAAATGCAATATAAATCAAGAAATTGATGCTTTGCACGCAACAAGCAGGGCGATAAATGCGATTGTGACACCGATAGCGGATATAACAGTTGTTATTACCCATTTGGTATCGGTTGGGTTCTTTAGTTTCGGATTGAGTGCGATATACATTTTGCCTTTATCGGTTATCTTTGCTGCTACAACTTCGTGAACAGAAGCCCAAGCCCCTTTTGCAAGACCTTTTCGCTCCAGGCTGTCAACACAAGAATTCAATGTATGTAAAGGGTAGCAGTCGGTATTTTCGATACCAGAAGCAAGCAATCGCAACACTTCTTTTTCCTTTTTTGTCAGTTTTATTTTATCCATTATTCTTCCTTGCTTGATTGTTCACAAACACAGATTAAATAAAAAGAGCCGTTAAAACAATAGATTAAAGTTCTTTATATAAAGCAAGTTCTTCATCAAAACTAAGATGGTAAGGCTTTCCGCTTTTATCAAAAGAATAAAAATCTGGACTACCGCAAAATGATTTTTTATTACTTAAAGGCGGTCTTGCTATATAAACATTTTTCCCATTGAATATCCTAAGAAATTTAATTTCGGTTCTTTTCGGATTGTGTTTTAGGGCAAAATTTTTAATAATTTCGAGTTCTGACATTATAACGAATGAATTATGTTGTATCGTTTTTATTTATAATAATATATTCTTTGCAAATATAGTCATTAATTGGCTTTTAGGTGTTGTTTTGATGAGAATTGAAAGAAAAACTATATAGCAATAAAAGAATAAATTATAATATTCTATAAATTAGTAATACCTATTTGGTGTTAATCTAAAAATCTACTGAGTCTATATTTTTAGCAAAACAGGTAAATTAAGATTGATTAAAAAATAAAGGGAGTATAATTCCCCCTTTATATGCGTATTTGTCGCAACCGACCCTCTCGCCAGACTGGTGCAGAAATCGCTTTGACGCTATCCCACCTTGCAAAAATAGAATATTATTTTGAATAATGTAATATAAATCAGGAAATTAATAATGCAAAAATAGGCGAATAATACCTTATTTATAAAAAAAAGAGTGCATTAAAAATGCACTCTTTGCGGAGAGAGAGGGATTCGAACCCCCGGAAGCTCTCACTTCAACGGTTTTCAAGACCGCCGCAATCGACCACTCTGCCATCTCTCCAGATGGGCTTTAAATTGCTTAGCAATTAGCGGAGAGGACGAGATTCGAACTCGTGGTAGGATTACTCCTACGACAGTTTAGCAAACTGTTGGTTTCAGCCACTCACCCACCTCTCCAGTGGTTTTGCTGATTTCTCTTTTGCGAGTGCAAAGTTATATTAAAAGTTTATAGAATGCAAATTTTTTGATGTCTTTTTTGTGTTTAGTTTTTAAGTTTTTTATTAAGGTATTGATATGTAGCGTTTAATGCTATAATTTTATTTTGTGATTTTTTTGCTTTTTAAGAAACAGACCGCATTCTGATTGGTGGTTTTGCTTCAGAGTGCGGTCTGTTGGATATTCCTTAGATTGTTATTTCTTTTCCCTTAAGGAAAATTTTGTCAATAATCGGCGTTGTGTATGCGTATGGAATGAATTCTATTGAAGGGATTGGCTGGGTAATGAACATGTTTGCCACTTTTCCTTTACTGATTGAGCCGTAATCTTTGCTTAATCCCATTGCGAATGCTGAATTTATAGTTGCTGCGTTAATTGCTTCTTCTGGCAATAGTCTCATCTTTATGCATGCTAAAGAAACAATAAACTTCATATCTCCAGATGGGGTAGAACCAGGGTTATAATCGCTTGCAACTGCAATACCGAGTCCAGAGTCAATCATTTTTCGAGCAGGGGCAAATGGCATGTTGAGGAAGAATGAAGTGCCAGGCAATGCCGTAGGCATGGTGTCGGTTCCTCTGAGGGTGTTTATTTGCTCATCAGCCATACTTTCCAAGTGGTCCACAGATAAAGCGTTATGGGCAACGCCAACCTCCACTCCTCCAGATGAAGCCAGTTCATCAGCATGGATTTTCGGTCTCATGCCCCATTTGGCTCCTGCTTCAAGCATTCTTGCCGTTTCGGTTGGGGTGAAGAATCCCGTATCGCAGAAAACGTCGATATAGTCTGCCAGTTTTTGTTTGCCAACTTCTGGTATCATTTCGTTGATGATTAAGTCAATGTATTCCGGTTGAGACATGTTCCTGGCAACGGCATGGGCTCCGAGAAATGTTGACACGATGCGGACAGGCAAGGTCTCTTTCATCCGTTGGATAACGCGAAGCATTTTCAGTTCGTCTTCCGTGCTTAGTCCGTAGCCACTTTTTATTTCTATGCAGCCAGTCCCTTTTGCTATCATTTCCCATGCTCTGCGAGATGCTTGCAGGTATAATTCATCTTCGGAAGTGTTGTGCAGTTTGTCAGCAGAATTTAGTATTCCTCCACCGCGTTTGGCTATTTCCGCATAACTCATTCCTTTTATTTTGTCGATGAATTCGGTTTCTCGGCTTCCTGCATATACGATGTGGGTATGTGAGTCGCACCATGAAGGCAAGACGATACGATCTGTTGCGTCAATTATATTTTCACAATTGGCGTAGTCGTTTATGTCTTCCATTTTGCCGAAGTCAAGAATGCGATCATCCTCTATGCAGAGCCAAGCGTTGCTTATAGCACCCAATTCTGACATTTCAGACCCTTGCAGTCTTGTCTTATTGCAGATGCCTGCAAGGGTTTTTATGTTTTTTATAATAGTACGCATCTTAGAAATTCTTTTGCAGGAATTCAATAGATTTTTGAATGTGAGGGTACATTATTTCATCGTTGATGATAAATGGAACCTCTTTTCGATAGTCTTCAAGCAATTTTTGGATAGTTGGAGAAGATTTTAGAGGCATACGGAATTCCAATGCCTGTGCAGCGTTGAAAAGTTCGATGGCAAGAACTCTTTCTGTGTTGAGAACTACCTTGTATAGTTTGATAGCCGCATTAGCACCCATGCTGACGTGATCTTCTTGACCTTGGCTTGACGGTATGCTGTCAACAGAAGCCGGTGTGCATAGACTTTTGTTCAGGCTTACAATTGATGCTGCTGTATATTGGGTAATCATAAAACCACTGTTTACGCCTGGGTTTGCAACCAGGAAACTTGGCAGACCGCGAGTTCCAGAAACAAGTTTGTAGATTCGTCGTTCGGAGATGTTTGCCAGTTCGCTAATAGCAATTGCAAGGAAATCCATAGGTAATGCTATGGGCTGACCGTGGAAGTTGCCGGCAGATATTATGATATCTTCATCAGGGCATATTGTTGGGTTGTCTGTTGCAGAGTTTATTTCTGTATCGATTACAGACTCAACGTAGGCAGTAGTGTCTTTTGCTGCACCATGTACTTGCGGAATGCATCTGAATGAGTATGGGTCTTGAACGTATGATTTTGGTTTTGCAACAATTTCACTTCCTTCAAGGAGTTCTCTCATTCGTTTAGCGGTCTCAATTTGGCCCTTATGAGGTCTTACTTGGTGCACTGCATCTGTAAAAGGTTCAACCAAACCGTAGTAGGCGTCAAGCGACATTGCTGCGATTCTGTCAGCCCATTCGTTGAGGCGATTGCTTTTAAGCAGAGCCCATACGGCGAAGGCGCTCATGTTCTGAGTACCATTAAGTAGTGCAAGCCCTTCTTTTGAAGCGAGTTCAATAGGTTGCCAAGACATTTTTTTCATAAGTTCCTGACCGCTGATAACTTCACCCTTATACTCAACTTCACCAAGTCCGAGTAAAGGAAGGGATAGGTGGGCAAGAGGAACAAGGTCGCCAGAAGCACCTAATGAACCTTGCATGTACACAATAGGATAGATATCGTTGTTGAAGAAGTCTATTAGTCGCTCAACTGTGTCAAGTTTGCAACCAGAGTAGCCATAACTAAGAGATTGAATCTTCAGCAAAAGCATAATTTTTACAATTTCGTTAGGCACTCTATCTCCAGTTCCGCAAGCGTGTGACATAACAAGGTTTATTTGCAGTTGTGCAAGGCTGTCACGTCCTACAGAAACGTTGCAGAGAGAACCGAAACCAGTAGTAACCCCGTAAACAGGTTTACTGCTTGATTCGATTTTTTTATCGAGATATTGGCGACAGTAAGTTATGCGTTTGCGTGCATCATCGCTAAGTTCAAGTTTGTAGCCTTTAGAAATGATTTCTTCAATATGTTGTATTGTAAGATGTTCTGCTGAGATTTGATGAATTTTCATATTATTGGATTGATTAAGTTAGAATACAGATTCAATTATGTCGTCGTCAACGAAGTTAGGTATGGTTACCTTTAGGTTTGGAGTTTGTTTCATTTCGCGTTCGATAGTTCTTACAGAACCTTCGTTGCGAGCCCAACTGCGGCGCGCGATACCGTTGTTAACGTCCCAGAAAAGCATGCTTGTAATGTTATTTGCACTGCTTTCGCTTCCGTCAATAACCATACCGAAGCCACCATTGATAACTTCGCCCCAGCCAACTCCACCGCCGTTGTGGATTGATACCCAAGTAGCACCTCGGAAAGAGTCGCCGATTACATTTTGAACAGCCATATCAGCACAGAATTGTGAGCCGTCATAGATGTTGCTTGTTTCTCTGAAAGGAGAGTCTGTGCCAGAAACGTCGTGGTGATCACGGCCTAATACTATAGGTCTGGTGATTTCACCCTTTTTAATAGCCTCATTGAATGCAAGTGCGATTTTTGCCCTTCCTTCAGCATCGGCATAAAGGATTCTTGCTTGAGAACCTACAACAAGATGATTTTTGCCTGCTTCTTTAATCCAATGGATATTGTCATCCATTTGGCCTTTGATTTCGTCAGGTGCAGTAACTTTGATAGTTTCCATTACTTCTGTAGCGATTCTGTCGGTTGTTTCAAGGTCTTTTGGGTCACCTGATGTACATACCCATCTGAATGGGCCAAAGCCGTAATCAAAGAACATAGGTCCCATAATGTCTTGGACATAAGATGGATATTTGAATTTACCGTCAGGTTTCAAGATGTCGGCATTTGCACGTTGTGATTGCAGTAGGAATGCGTTTCCATAGTCAAAGAAGTACATTCCGTTATCAGTTAATTTGTTTATTGCAGCAACCTGGCGTCTGAGTGATTCCTGAACGCGTTCGCGGAACAGTTCCGGTTGTTCAGCCATCATTAGTTTAGATTCTTCTAAAGTCATGCCAACAGGATAATATCCGCCAGCCCAAGGATTGTGAAGAGATGTTTGGTCGCTACCTAAGTCAACTTTTATATTTTCGTTAGCAAGTCTTTCCCAAAGGTCAACAACATTGCCAACGTATGCCATAGACACAGTTTTTCTGTTTTCGACAGCATATCTGATGGCAGGTATAAGTTCGTCAAGGTTAGAGTGAAGTTCATCAACCCAACCTTGGTCATATCTTTTTTGAGCCGCTTTCGGGTTGATTTCAGCAATGACACTGACAACGCCTGCTATGTTTCCAGCCTTTGGTTGAGCGCCCGACATGCCGCCAAGACCAGAAGAAACGAATAGCATGCCGTGTATGTTTTTCCTTTCGGGTTCGTCTTTCATTTTCTTTCTGGCAGCGTTAAGAACTGTAATTGTTGTACCATGGACAATTCCTTGAGGACCGATATACATGTATGAACCAGCAGTCATTTGCCCGTACTGGCTAACTCCTAAAGCATTCAATCTTTCCCAGTCATCAGGTTTTGAGTAGTTAGGAATCACCATACCATTGGTAACAACAACCCTTGGTGCATTTTTATGTGAAGGAAATAGTCCAAGAGGGTGTCCTGAGTACATTACCAAAGTTTGCTCATCTGTCATTTCACTTAGGTATTTCATTGCAAGTCTGTACTGAGCCCAGTTTTGGAAAATAGCACCATTTCCGCCGTAAACAATTAATTCGTGTGGGTGCTGTGCAACTGCAGGGTCAAGATTGTTCTGAATCATCAGCATTATGGCTGCGGCTTGCCTTGATTTATGCGGATATTCGTCGATAGGTCTTGCGTGCATTTCGTAATCAGGACGGTAGCGGTACATATAAATACGACCATAGTCATGCAATTCCTTGGCAAATTCAGGAGCAAGATCCTTATGCAGTTCCTTTGGAAAATATCTTAATGCGTTCCTTAAAGCCAATTTCTTCTCTTCTTCTGTTAGAATTTCTTTACGGCGAGGAGCGTGGTTAATGTCCTTGTCGTAAGGTTTGGCGTTTGGAAGAAATGCAGGAATGCCTGTTTTTATTTCGTTAGCAAATTGTTCCTTTGTCATAATTTTATTGTTATTAGTGAATATAGGAATTTTATTATTTTGCAATTACAGCCTCAACCATTTTGATGATTTCTTGCTCATCTTCGCATGCTTTTTCAGCCAAGCAGTTCGCTTCTTGAATAAGTGAATTTGCTGTTTCCTTATCAACAAGCGAAGCGGCATTGATTTTTACGTTCAGACCTGCACCGAGAACAGCCGCACGAGCCGCAAGGGCGCCAACGCCAGCATCTGAAACACTATTTGGGTTGCCGGTTTCTACCATTGCCTTGCAAAGAGAGAAGACCTTCATTGCTGCCTTCATTGTCTGCAAGGGTACTTGTGCTGCAAAGAGAGTTGCTTTCTCAATTGCTTCTGCTCTAAGTCGCTTGTCTTCTTCTGATGCCTTTGGCATGCCGAATGCTGCCATGATTTTGTTGAATGCTTCGGTATCTTCATCAACAAGGTGCAGAAGTTCTTGCTCGATAGCCATTCCGTTTTCGGCATGGTTGCTAAATTCTGCACAGCGGTCATCCCAACCAGGTTTGTGAGAAGACAGATTTGCTACCATTGTGCCTAATGCGGCACCGAGAGCCCCTATATATGCTGAAACTGAACCACCTCCAGGTGCAGGTGATTCGCGTGCTGTTTCATTGGCAAAGTTGGTTAGGGTCATATCTGTTAATCTCTTAGTCTGTTTGTCAGCATCAAGCATATATTCGATAACCTTTTCTTCTGGGATAAATGGTTTGAGGTCATCAAGTCCCATAGACTTGATTGCAATATTTATAATGTCTTCTTTTGGTATTCCTATAGAGCGGTTTTGTTTGCGTAAGAAATATTTACCTGCGTCAAGCAAGGTATGTTCTGGAATAAGTCCCACTATTTCGGTACCAGTAACTCTAATGCCTCTGTTTTGTGAGCATCTGCATACTTCGTCAAAGGCGATATGTAGGGGAGTTGTGTTAATGTCGGTAATGTTCATAGAAACTTGAGCAATGCCATATTCTTCAATAAACCAGCCAATTGCTTTTGTTCCCTTAAGCGTTCCCGGTTGCATTATTGTTTTGCCGTTTTCATCTTTTAGTGGCTTGCCTGTTATAGAGTTTCCTTCTCTCATAGGCCTGCCTTTTTCGCGGACGTCAAAAGCAATTGCATTAGCCCTGCGGGTAGAAGTGGTATTTAGGTTATAGTTTACCGCAATAAGGAAATCACGAGCGCCAACGGCTATGCAACCAGTACGGGCAACACCTTCGTCGAAGGGACGTGCTCCAAAGTCAGGAGCGGTTTCTGCATTGCTTAATTTGTCAGGTAATGCTTCGTATTCACCCTTTCGGCAAACAGCAAGATTTTTGCGCTCTGGTTTTAGAGCGGCAGCCTCGTAGCAATAGCAAGGGATGCTCAATTCATTAGCAATTCGTTCTGCGAGTTTTCTTGAAAGTTCAGCACATTCTTCTAAAGTAATGCCGCTTACAGGTACTAATGGCAGAACGTCAGTCGCCCCCATTCGTGGATGAGCACCATGGTGGTTACGCATATCAATGAGTTCTCCAGCCTTTTTTACTGCCTTAAAAGCAGCCTCAACAACAGCATCAGGTTCGCCAACGAATGTTACAACCGTGCGGTTTGTTGCTTCTCCAGGGTCAACGTCAAGAAGTTTGACTCCTTCGCTTTTTTCGATAACGTCTGTTATTTGGCGGATAATGCCTTTGTCGCGGCCCTCGCTGAAATTGGGCACGCATTCAATGATTCTTCTCGTGATAGCCATAGTTATTGTTATAGTTTTTTTATTTTTCTGTTGCTAATGTTGTAGTGAAAGTTTGTTTCATTCACTCTAACTAACTTTAGGCAAATATAATTAGAATTGTAGTTTAAAGCAAAGATATTTATAATTTATATGTGTGTCTTAATTTTAAATTTATAGACCATTTCCCACTGATGTCAATATTATACAAATTTGAATGTATTTTTATTGTAATGCTTTTTTTATGAAAAATTGTGACTAATTTTGCAGACCAAATGAAGAAAAGAGACAATCATATATTATTGAGGGTATTCCTTTTTATGTTATTTCTGTCGTATCAGGCGGGAATCTCTCTCTTTTCTCACAGTCATAATGTAGGTGGAGTAACGATTGTTCACTCTCACCCTTATGCTTCTTCTACTCACAGCCACAGTACAGGCCAGTTATATACAATTTCAGTTGCAGATAATTTGGTTTTTGATTCTACGGAAGAAATTAATATTTCAAATCCGTTACAGTCTATTATTGCAACGATAGAGTTTTGTTTGCCTGATATGTGGGTTAATACTGTCAATGGCAGTATATATCTAAGGGCACCTCCTTATTTTTCTCATATTTTTTAATTTGACTTTTTAGAGTCTTTATTTTAGTGTTCAGGCATTGCTGTGCACCTTTTGTTTGGCATATATTGCAATAAAGGTTGCCGTAATGTTGTTGCCTTGTGCATAATTTATTTTTTAATTTTTAAATTTATGAGAAAGATTATATTACTTATTGTGTTAATAATGAGTTCGGTAACTGTATATTCTAATGATATAGGAGAGAATAAAGGGAATACAATTACAGGGCATATTATTGAGGAAGGTACAGAAGACAATTTACCATTTGCTTCTGTGTTTATTGAAGAGACTAAGCAAGGATGCGTTGCTGATGCAGAGGGAAAGTTCCGTTTTGAAAAATTGCGTAAAGGGAAATATACTCTTAGAGTTAAGTTGCTTGGATACAAGACAAAGGAAATGAAAGTTGAGGTTAGTGATGATTATAACGTTGACTTGCATTTTGTTATGGAAGCGGAGACGATAATGGCTGATGAAGTCGTTGTTTCAGCAAATAGAAATGAGGTAAGCAGAAAGGATGCTCCGGTTGTCGTAAGCGTTTTGAATAAGAAATTGTTTGATTTGGTTAATACAACAGATTTGGCTAAATCATTGAATTATCAATCCGGATTGCGCGTAGAGAATAATTGTCAGAACTGTGGATTCCCGCAAGTAAGAATTAATGGTCTTGAAGGCCCGTATTCTCAGATTTTGATAAATAGCAGACCTGTTATCAGTGCGTTGTCGGGTGTCTATGGGTTGGAGCAAATTCCGGTAAATATGATTGAAAGGGTAGAGGTCGTTAGAGGTGGCGGTTCTGCTTTGTTTGGAGCGAATGCCGTTGGCGGTACTATTAATATTATTACTAAAGATCCTTCTTCTAATTCATTCCAGGTGTCAACAAATATGTCGAATCTTGGAGGCAAGGTTTGGGAGCAGTATGTTGGTGGTAATGCTTCTCTTGTATCATCTGATAACACATACGGAATGGCGGTTTATCAGTCATATAGGAACCGAAACCCATACGATTCTGATGGAGACGGTTTCTCTGAATTGGGTAAATTAAATATGGTCAATTTCGGCTTGAGGGCTTATTACCGTCCAACATACTATAGCCGGTTGAATTTGGAGTATCATGTAACTAATGAATTCCGTCGTGGTGGTAATAAATTTGACCTTGAGCCGTTTGAAACAGATATTACCGAGCAGACAAAGCACGTTATAAATAGCGGGGGATTGAGTTATGATATTTATTTTAACGATTACAAGCATAAAATGTCGTTATATTCTTCAGTTCAGCATACGGACCGTAACAGTTATTATGGAGCAATGCAGAATCCAGACGCGTATGGTAAGACAAAGGACTTGACTTGGGTAGTTGGTGGTATGTATGTTGGAAACTATAATAAAGTTCTTTTTTCACCGGCAACATTTACAGCAGGACTTGAATATCAAAGTAACAACCTCCATGACAAGATGCTTGGATATAACCGAGATATGGAGCAGGACGTTTCTATAGCGAGTGCATTTTTCCAGAATGAGTGGAAGATGAATAAGTTTATTATGCTCTTGGGTTTCCGTTTGGATCAGCATAATTTAATTAAAAATTTGAT
>Ed_p1__coassemble_1269_pt1 | contig 18575 bp, 12 predicted proteins | sample Ed_p1__metabat2_low_PE_004 | metagenome-assembled genome bin Ed_p1
AAGGCCGATCGGATACCCCCGTAAAACATAAACAAAGCCAGATAGCCACCAGTCAGTGGTACTGTCAAAATTAACGCAGTAGCCATAGTCAAAAGAAGGAGATTTGTAGATAAAGACTGGGAAAAAAGAAATCAGTACTAACAAAATGCTTAATGTTCCCAAATTCCTGAATTTTCTTTTAATAAAGAACAAAAATAAAAAAAGAACAAATATATATCCTGCAAACAGTGGTATAGTATAGAAAGTCCAAAAATTTGCGATAATTGCTATTGTCTTACGGGGGCTTTTGTAGTTGCATAATTTGTCAAGGAAACTGCGTTCAAAAGTATTGGAAATCCTTATAGCGTCAGATATGAACATATACATCTCATCCAATACTTTTGAACTCCGCCCCTGGTTCCCTCCTATGTTCCAATTCAGATACCATTGCTTAATACGATTAAAGGATAGAATGGTTTTTCCGTCCTTTTCAGTAAGAGAGAATATGGCAACAATTCTTTCTTCCGGTAAAGAAATTTCCACATCCCACACTCCGGTGGTGTCTGCACTTAAATCAGCAATCTTTGTCTTTTTGTTTTCATAATTATAGTACCACGTCAAACTCTCGTCCTTTAACAGCAACGCATTGTATTTGTTTGTAAAATCACTAACAGTGCAATCCAATTCATATTTGATTGAACTCTCTTGGAATAGTTCGGGATCCCAAATAAAAAACGTAATACAACCCCAAACAGCTATATATAAAGAAATACTAATCAACCAAAACTTTTGCATTTTTATATAGTAGCATTATAGTGAAAAAATTAGACGAAACATACGTACCTAAATAACTTTTTATAGATCTTGTCTTTGGCAAATATCGTATTAAGTCTTGCAAAAACTTTAGATCAACGTCATTTGTTTTTATGTCTTGTGTTCCCTTAAACCCCGAAACATTCAAGTTGTCATAACCCTGGTCATGCTTGAAAGCTGCATAATCCTAATAATCCGTTGGTTGAACAACGTATGAGTCTTTTTCGCCTTTGGTCTTGGGGTTCTTGGGACCCATATATTTATTATGCATGCGATAAAATCAAACTCTTATAATTAAACGTTTATTTTCTTTTTTCTTTCTTTTCTATATAATGGTACACAATACCTTTTATGTATCCAGCAAAATCTATGAATTCTGGGTCCAGTGTTACCAAATAACCGTCTTGATACTTTTTAAAATATTTCCAATCATATATTGTCTTATTCCTGTATTTCCCGAATATAAAGATATTGCTGCCTCCTGGCGCCCCTCCTCGGGTCTTTTCTTTTTTTAAGATTATGGGCTTTGTTTTACTTATGTAGAATGTATTTATATAGTCGCAAATACCATTAAGTGTTTTTTCCGGCAATGTAACTCTCGTTTTCCCAAAATCAACAGAAACTGTTCCAATTCCATTTTGTATAACAAGTTGTATATCCTGATATTTAGAATCTATAATATAGGCAAAAATCTCACAATCCAGACCGTTTTTTACATCTTCTACTGTGTGGACTTTTGTCTTGGAACCAGACTTAACTGATGCAGGAGAAGCACTTATAAATGCATTGCCTGCGGCAATAAATAATATCAGGAGAAAAATTCTGAATACTTTCATAACTAATGGTTTTTAAGATTTAACTTATTCTTTGTGAGACAGTTTTCCGTAATGATGGACAATGCCGTCAATATAATGAGCAAAATTAAGAAATTCTGGATTAAATGTAATTAAATAAGGTCCCTGTATAGTCCAAAAATCAGTTCTATTATAAAATTTCCTGCGTTGAAACATTCCTGTAAATGTAATATCAAAAGTTGTAGATACATGTAAATCAATATCCCTCTTTCTTTTGTTTAGTATAATTGGTAATGTCTTACTTATATAGAATTTGTTTATGTAATAGCATAGCCTGTTAACTGTAGTTTCTGAAATAGGAATTTTCGTTTTGTTAGGGAAGAATGAAAGAAATCCTTTTCCATTTTTTATTTCAATTGTGCCATTTTCTGAAGAATATTCACGAAACATTCTGATTTCACAATCCAGACCGTTTTTTACATCTTCTACTGTGTGGACTTTTGTCTTGGAACCAGACTTAACTGATGCAGGAGAAGCACTTATAAATGCATTGCCTGCGGCAATAAATAATATCAGGAGAAAAATTCTGAATACTTTCATAACTAATGGTTTTTAAGATTTAACTTATTCTTTGTGAGACAGTTTTCCGTAATGATGGACAATGCCGTCAATATAATGAGCAAAATTAAGAAATTCTGGATTAAATGTAATTAAATAAGGTCCCTGTATAGTCCAAAAATCAGTTCTATTATAAAATTTCCTGCGTTGAAACATTCCTGTAAATGTAATATCAAAAGTTGTAGATACATGTAAATCAATATCCCTCTTTCTTTTGTTTAGTATAATTGGTAATGTCTTACTTATATAGAATTTGTTTATGTAATAGCATAGCCTGTTAACTGTAGTTTCTGAAATAGGAATTTTCGTTTTGTTAGGGAAGAATGAAAGAAATCCTTTTCCATTTTTTATTTCAATTGTGCCATTTTCTGAAGAATATTCACGAAACATTCTGATTTCACAATCCAGACCGTTTTTTACATCTTCTACTGTGTGGACTTTTGTCTTGGAGCCAGATTTAACTGATGCAGGAGATGCAATTATCATAGCATTGCCAGCTACAATAAATAATATCAGGATAAAAATTCTGAATACTTTCATAACTAATTGATTTAAATGTTAATTGCCAACAAATTTCTTATATAAACGACGATATTTTGAATCAACCTGAGAGTGGCCTGTCTCGCTTTTTGTATGTTTTAATAACTGCTTTAACGTGAATTGTTTATAACTATCAGTAGTATTATTCCATAACTTCTTGAAATTTATAACGTTTTTATATGCCAAGCGATGAGATTTTAGACTACTTGCATTATGTTTCATTCCATGCGAATACCATTCGTGAACAATAACGCTTGATGCAATATTCTCTACAGTACTTTCATAGTCGTATTTTCCGCTGCCTAAAATAATAGGTGTAAAATTAGGGTTCTGCGTTGAAAATATCGTCCTCCATGAAGTGTTATTTCCCAGTTCGGCATTATAAATCTTGCCTCCTCTTACATCTGACATCGAAAACACCTCATCATATACTTGCATCCCATCAAATTGAGATACTATGTGTGTCCATATTTTTGATTGGGCTTCAGGGCTTATTTCATTATACTCTCTCATCGTATCAAAGGGTAAAACAAAAGATGAGTAATTTAAATATAATTCTTCTGTCGTAAGGTCTTCAAAATTAAGCATTTCTTCGCCGGTGTATATTATGACATTACCATTAAACCCCTCAGCTGTATTTCCATAAAATTCTCCGTTGATATTATACACAGGTTCCATTCCGTTTTGGTCTGCAAATTTCAGAGGATTGCATGCGCTGTAGTTGTAAGGGTTAAAAGGGTAGTATTTTTCGGCGAGAGGGTCCTGCTGATAGAAGGAGCCAGCAAGGATTGCGTCTCGGAAGCGTGCGTTGTTGTAATAGTAGCTAATTCCCTGCATTGACTTCCCGCCTGCAATTTTTGCCGACGTAGTCAGGATGGCAGACGATATAACAAAGCACCGTTTCATGGCGGAATTTCTATCAGTTAAGCACCCGCAAGATAGACAATTAATTTATCTTTTGCAAGATTTTTCTTCAAAAAATTTTATTACTAAGAATTGTGGCTCAAACTAAAATCTTAACATAATATCAGTATTCAAATCTATTTGCAAAATAAAATAAGCCGAGGCTGCATTTTAGCAACCCCGGCTATTTTACCTTTAAAATTTATTATGCAAATATTAATATCAGCAATTGTGCAGTGATAACCCTAAGAAACATTGTCAAAGGATATACTGTTGAATAAGCAACTGCCGGTGCATCATTATTTGCAACCTTGTTACCGTATGCAAGTGCTGGTGGGTCTGTATAACTACCTGACATTATACCGAGAATTGACAAATAGTTAAACTTAAACTTCGCACGAGCAACAATGCTCATAATCAACAATGGAACGACTGTGATAATAAAACCGAAAAGAACCCATTTAAGACCCTGTGCATTGAAAACAGTATCAGCAAATCCTCCACCAGCAGAAATACCCACAGACGCAAGGAATAAACAAATACCGACTTCACGAAGCATCAAGTTTGCACTAGTTGATGTATATGTTACCAACTTCATCTTGTAACCGAAGCGACTCAAAAGGATAGCAACAACGAGCGGACCACCAGCCAAACCGAGTTGCATGCTTGCAGACATTCCAGGAATTGCAATTGGAATACAACCAACAACTATACCAAGGAAAATACCAATAAACATTGTAAACATATTTGGCTCGTGCAACCTCTTCATTGAGTTACCAAGACGAGTTGACAGTCTCTCAATATGGCTTGGATCGCCAACCACAGTTATACGGTCACCAACCTGAATAGCAAGGTTAGGACTTGCAATCAAGTCAACACCGGCACGGTTCACACGCGTTGCATTCAACTTATAACCGTTATGCAACCTCAACGAACCAAGCGTACGGCCATTATAATGAGCCTTTGTTACCAAAATGCGACGAGAAACCACTTCTTCAGTAGCAATTGCTTCCCACTTATGCTCAACACGACGCCCCAAAACTGAATTAAATATTGACTCATCTTGCGCTGAACAAACGATTAAAAGCAAGTCACCAATTTCAAGGACTGTCTTTGATGTTGGAATAATAACTTCTCCTGTTTTTCCTTTTTTCAATCGTGAAATAACGAAATTATGGTCAACAATACTATTCAATTCCAACACTGTTTTACCGTCTATTAGTTTGTTTTCAATCTCAAAAGTAACTACGTACGGCTTCAACTGACTGTTTTCCTTCTCTTCTTCAATCTCTTTTACCTCGTTCTCTATCTTGATTTTAAAGACAGCCTTTAAGATTATCATTGACAGAATAATACCAACAACACCCAATGGATATGCTGCAGCATAACCCATTGAAAGAGAATCAGCACCAGCCTTGCCCATTGTGTCTAATGCCTGCTGAGCTGCTCCAAGACCAGGAGTATTAGTAACTGCACCAGAAAGGATACCTACAATTTCAGGTATTGTCACATCTGAATCTACATAAAAGATTACCAATGCAACTAGAATATTTAGCAACACGGTCAATGCCGCTACTAAATTCATTTGCATACCGCCTTTCTTGAATGAGGAGAAGAAACTTGGTCCCACCTGAATACCAATTGAGAATACAAATAGAATCAAACCAAATTCCTTGATGAACTTAAGTAGAGTTTGGTTGCCTATATCGAAGCCTAAATGCCCCATTAATATACCCACAAACAATACGAAAGTCACCCCTAAGGAGACTCCAAAAAACTTGACCTTTCCAAGCAAAACGCCCAATGCAATCACTAAACTGTAAACGATTACATCATGGGCTATGGTTGAATTGTCAGTAAATAAAGAAATTAACCAGTCCATCTTCGACGCTTTTTGATACGTTTTTTAAAATTTGGTGCAAAGGTACGAAATTTTTGCCTTACAATCTCATTTTAGCACATCTATTTTTCCAAAAGCTAATTAAATTACTAACCGTTTACACTTTAGGAAATAAAATAGGTCAAAATCCATTTTATCCCTTTAAAAAAGGAATTGTTAGACTTCGACCTACGTTTCTCATTTACTATTAACTGACTCTTCTCCGATAAAACAGATGTCCTATTTCTCCTAAAATCATCACAACAGAAGATCCAAAGAATAGTATCAGCCAATCTTCCAATTTTAACGGTACAACGCCAAACATTTCACCGCCAAACGTAACAATGACCACCTGGCCTATAATAATCGCCAAAACTGTCATAAAGAACACCTTACTCTCTCCCATTTGCCTAAATGCGGAAAATCTGCTTTTATATGACTTTGCATTAAAGAGATTCCAAAACTGCAAGAAGACAAAGAGAGTGAAGAATATTGTCAACTCATATTGAGTAAACACCGTTTCTGGCGTATCTGCCGCAAAGAAATTGGCAAAAAACAATTCCATAGAGAAATCAGATAACGGCAAATCTGTGTGCCTCATATACTGCATAAATCCAACAAGTACAAATAAGAAAGCAGCACTGACAGCAAATATTATGCCCCGCATTGATTTAGTTATAATAAAATCACTTATTTTTCTGGGTTTGCTATTCATTACATCACTTGATGGTGGCAACGATGCCAAAGACAGAGCTGCGAAAGTATCCATAATAAGGTTTACCCAAAGCATTTGGGTTACAGTAAGCGGAGACTGCTGACCTGCAAAAGCACCGACTAACACTACGATACAAGCAACAAGGTTTACAGTTAGTTGGAAAAGTATAAACCTTTGGATATTTCGGTAAAGAGACCTGCCCCACATTACCGCCTTTGAAATACTTTCAAATGAATTATCCAATATCGTTATATCACTTGCCTCCTTGGCAACAGACGTTCCATCTCCCATAGACAATCCAACATGTGCAGCATTTAAAGCGGGAGCATCATTTGTTCCATCTCCAGTAACAGCGACTACATGATTATTCTTCTGCAAAAGTTCGACAAGTCGCGACTTGTCTGTCGGCCTTGCCCTTGACATTATCTTAATCCTTTTAGCGACCTTTGCCGCTTCATCATCTGGCAATGCAGCAAAATCACTTCCTACAATAATATTTGAATCATTATCAACATCATCGTTCCACAAGCCCACTTGTCTGCCAATCTCCTTTGCTGTACCAACAGTATCCCCTGTTACCATCTTCACTTCGATACCCGCATTAAGGCACTGTCCTACAGACTCGCTAACGCCGGCACGAACAGGGTCTGCAATGGCTACGATGCCCATAAATACCATATCGTTATCGGTAACAACATCTTCTGTAAAGACAATATCTCTGTCGTCAACAACCTTATAAGCAAAAGCCAATGTTCTCATAGCCTTTTGCTGGTAACCATCAAGTGACGGACGAATGCTTTCTCCAATTGTCTCTGGCTGACATTTTCCCATAACAATTTCTGGGGCTCCCTTTACAAAAAGTACCTTTTTACCAAGAACCTGGCTACTTACAACTGTTGCCATATATTTTCTCATTGTTGAGAATGGTAATTGCTCTATTACCTTTATACTTTCTCTTATAGCAACATAGTCTTGCTTCCTATCATCAAGCCACAAAAGCAAAGCACCTTCTGTAGGATTTCCAAGCACTTCCCTTTTGTCTCCCTTTCTGTCAAGGAATGCTGTTGTATTCAATGAAATGGCTTCTGATACAAATTTATCATAATCTTCTTCAAAGCCTTTTGGTGCGACCAACAATGAATCATAAACACTCATTTGATTCTGTGTCAATGTTCCTGTTTTGTCTGTACATATAACAGTAACTGCACCCATCGTTTCACACGCATGCATTTTTCTTACAAGGTTATTTGTTTTCAGCATTCGCCTCATACTTAATGCAAGACTTAAGGTGATACTCATCGGTAATCCTTCTGGGACAGAAACAACAATAAGAGTAATTGCCAACATAAATGATGACAATGTATAATTTACAAAATCCAATACATTGAACGGAGCATTATAGTCATATAGAAACATTCTTCCTATCAAAATCAATATACCAACTGTATAACTGATATATGAGACTACCTTTCCCAATTTTTCCAATTGCAATGTCAAAGGAGTTTTAACACCAGTAACAATCTGTGAAGCAACATAAACCTTACCGAACTCTGTTGCATCACCAACTGCATCAACACAAAATGTTCCGTTGCCCTCAAGAACTGTTGTTCCCCTAAATAAGCGATTAGACGGATAAGTTGACTCCCTCGTAATTCTACCTGGAATATGCGATTTCGAGCACATCAACTCCCCGGTCAATGTACTTTCATTTACACTTAACGATACTGAATCAAGCAAATTTCCGTCGGCTGGGATTTCATCGCCAGTCTTAACAAGCACAATATCACCAACAACGATATCTTTTTTTGCAACTTGTGTAACATCACCATCTCTAACTACTGTCACCAAATCCTCATCATTGACCTGATTTAATACCTCAAATTTCTTATTAGCATTTTGCTCTAAAACAAAACCAATAAGAGTAGCGAGCAGTATAGCAATAAAAATACCCAAAGGCTCAAAAAACGGCTGAATGCCCTCTCCCATAAATAAGGCTTCATAAACAGCAATGCCAACAGACATTACCATTGCAAGAAGTAATATTTTAATCAAAGGATCATTGAAACAACCAAGAAATTTTTTGAACGCAGATTCCCTTGGAGGCGGAGTAAGAATATTTTGTCCATTCTGCAACCTACTCTTCTCTACCTCAACACTTGACAGACCATTATATTTCATATCTTATTAATTATCAAATTTCAAACGTTTGCCGACACTACCCTTTACAACAGAACCCTGGTCAAAAACCAAATTTCCATTAACGTATGTTTGGCGTACAGAATTATGGAATGTAACCCCTTCAAAAGGTGACCACCCACATTTACTTAATATATTCTCAGTTCTTACCGTAAACGGCATTTTTGAATCCACAATAACCAAATCTGCATAATAACCTTCTCTAATAAATCCACGCTTGACAATCTTATAAAGTCTCGCCGGTTTATGGCACATTGTATCAACGACCTGCTCTACAGTAAAGACCCTTTGGTCTGCCAATTCAAGCATAGCCATTAACGAATGCTGAACAAGCGGGCCTCCCGATGCTGCTGTTAGGCAATTACCCATCTTCTCCTCAAGCAAGTGCGGGGCATGATCTGTTGCTACTATATCAACCAATCCGCTACGCACCGCTGACCTCAATGCCTGACGGTCATCCCAAGTCTTTATTGCCGGATTCCATTTTATCATATTACCAAACTTCGCATAATCATCATCTGTAAACCACAAATGATGGACGCAAACTTCTGAAGTTATTTTCTTGTCTTCAAGATTGCCTCTTTCCAGCAAATCTAACTCGCGAGCAGTTGACAAGTGTAATATATGCAGACGAGTTCCAAATTTATTGGCCATCTCAACCGCCTTTGCTGTTGACTTGTAGCAAGCCTCATTGCTCCTTATCATTGGATGAAAACTAACTGGCAAGTCATCTCCATATTTCTTTTGATAGAAATTCTTATTTCGCCGGATAATAGCCTCATCTTCTGAATGAATTGCAATTAATGCCGGAACTTGTGAAAAAATATTTTTCAATGCTTCTCGATTATCAACAAGCATATTGCCTGTTGACGCTCCCAAGAACAATTTGACACCTGGAGTATAGCGATAGTCAATTGCCTGCAACGTTGCAAGGTTACTGTTTGTAGCACCGATAAAGAAACTATAATTAGCAACCGACACCTCAGACGCTCTCCTGTTTTTTGCCTCCAAATCTTCAATTGTAACCGTGGGCGGCTTGGTATTAGGCATATCCATATATGAAGTGACTCCTCCTGCAACAGCCGCCGCAGACTCTGTTTCTATGTCCGCCTTATGCGTCAAGCCTGGGTCACGAAAATGAACTTGGTCATCGATAACACCTGGAAATAGAAATGCACCATCTGCATCTACAACATCGTTACACTCTGAAAGCAAATCGCTCGAAGGCCGTCCTTCTCCTACTTTCTCAATCAATTCATCACTAATAACAACATATCCATTCCAACGAGTTCCCTCGTTGACAATTGTCGCATTATGTATAATAATCTTCCCCATATTCTTTACGCTTTGGGGAATTTTCTAAACCAACTTGACACCTTCAACTGGATAACGCCAAAAACGGCCTCCCCAAAAATGCTCGAATTCATCTTACTCGTTCCCTTCTCTCGGTTGACAAAAACAATAGGAACTTCAACAACATTGAATCCGCATTTATGAGCAGTGAACTTCATCTCAATTTGGAAAGCATAACCTTTGAACTTAATTTTTTCCAATTCAATGGTTTCAAGCACTTTTCGTTTGTAACAAACAAAGCCAGCAGTTGTATCCTTGATTTTCAGACCTGTAATAAATCTAACATAAGCAGAAGCATAGTAAGACATAAGCACCCTACCCATAGGCCAGTTAACAACATTTACACCTGAAATGTAACGGGAACCGATAGCAACATCTGCCCCATCAATACACGCCTTTCTCAATTCAAGCAATTTGCGAGGAGGATGAGAAAAATCGGCATCCATTTCTATGATAAAATCGTAACCTGCCTCTATACTCCACTTGAATCCGGTAATGTAAGCCGTGCCAAGGCCCAGCTTTCCGCTACGCTCAAGCAAATGCAACCTGCCACCATAGTCTAACTGCATTTTCTTAACAATTGCCGCTGTCCCGTCTGGTGAGTTGTCATCGATAATCAGCACATCGAATTGCTCAGGCAATGCAAAAACCGCTTCAATAATACTTTTGATATTTTCTTTTTCGTTGTATGTCGGAATAATCACAACACTATCCGATTTGACGCTATCTGCCATAGTTTGAATGTTTCTTTTTGTCCGTCCTTAACTAAAGGTGCGTATTTTCTTATAAAATTCAACACAAATGTATATAAAAAAGTTGAATACAATATAATCTTTTGGGTTATTTTATGTTTAACAACATACTATCCAGATAAAATTATAACATTATAACTGTTTCCCCTTTTACACCTTTAATTTTTTACTTTTTTGACATACTCAATTTTAATAAAAGGAATAAATGAATTAAATTTGCAAAATTAGAATAAATTCGAACGAAAACCGTCGTGGAAAAAGTAAAAAACATAGCAATTTTGGGTAGTACAGGGTCTATAGGGACTCAAACTTTGGACGTCATTTCAGAATACTCCGACAGACTGAGGCCTTACCTGCTAACCGCAAACAAAAATATCGAATTACTCATCAAACAGGCAAAGCAATATCTTCCAAACACCGTTGTTATTGCAGATGAAACCCTCTATACTCCGCTAAAGGAAGCCCTCAAAGGCCTTAACATCAACGTTAAAGCGGGAAGCAAGGCTATTTCCGAATCATGTACCGATGCGCCTATCGACACTGTTGTTACGGCAATGGTGGGATATAGCGGATTAGAACCGACAATGGCAGCAATACGTGCTGGAAAGAAAATTGCACTGGCAAACAAGGAAACTCTTGTTGTTGCTGGTGAACTAATAACAGGAATGATCAAGTACTCAAAATCAGAACTAATTCCTGTTGATTCTGAACACTCAGCAATTTTCCAATGCCTCGTTGGCGAGACTCACGAATCAATTTCAAAATTGATTCTAACCGCTTCTGGCGGACCTTTCAGAACTTTCACAAAGGAGCAACTATACTCCGTTACAAAAAGCGATGCCCTAAAGCATCCAAACTGGAATATGGGAGCCAAGGTAACCATCGACTCTGCCTCAATGATGAACAAGGGCTTTGAAATGATTGAAGCAAAATGGCTTTTTGGAATTGACGCTAAAGATATTGAAATTGCCGTTCACCCTCAATCTATTGTTCACTCAATGGTTGAATTTGTTGACGGCTCGATAAAGGCCCAACTTGGATTGCCAGATATGCGACTGCCAATCCGTTATGCGTTAAATTACCCGGAAAGGCTACCATCAAAATGCGAAAAAATGAGTATTTCGAGATATAGCCATCTGACTTTCGAAGAAGCAGATAAGGAAAAATTTCCGCTTCTGGCAATGGCTTTCGACGCTATCGGCAGAGGAGGTAACATCCCTTGCGCCTTAAATGCTGCAAATGAAATTGCAGTTGCGGCATTCCTTAATGAGAAAATAGGTTTTATGGACATGCCTGACTTGGTGGGAAAATCCATTGCGCGATGCAGTTATGTTGAAGCGCCAAGTTATGAGGTACTCGTTGAGACAAACAAAGAGATTAGAAATATAGCATTATCAATGATTAAATAAGTAAAAGACTTTAATGGAAGCATTTTTTATTAAAGCCGCGCAACTAATTGCGGCATTTGCAATTTTAGTACTCGTACACGAATTCGGACACTACATATTTGCCAAGATGTTTGGCATTTGGGTTGAGAAATTTTACCTGTTTTTTGACCCTTGGTTTAAAATATGCAGTTTCAACAAAGCAGAAACTCCTCAAGAAGGTAAGAAACTAACTTGGAAAAATACCGAATACGGCGTTGGATGGCTACCTCTTGGTGGCTACTGCAAGATCGCCGGCATGATTGACGAATCAATGGATACAGAACAAATGAGCCAACCGGCAAAACCTTGGGAATTCAGATCCAAACCGGCTTGGCAGCGTCTGCTTGTTATGATTGGTGGCGTTCTTTTCAATTTCATACTCGCTATTATTATTTATGCAGGTATCGCTTTCACTTGGGGTGACAAATATATTGAATATGAAAACGCCGAATACGGTATGATGTACTGCAAAGCAGCACACAACCTTGGTTTTGTTGATGGCGATATTCCTTTGACTGCTGATGGTGAAAAAATTTCAGCCGCCAATTTTAATATTCTCGACTTGCTTGAGGCCAAAACCGTAACAGTTCTTCGCGAAGGGAAAAAAGTTGATATCACTATTCCTGAAAACAGCGTTCTCTCCGTTAATGAGCAGATGAAAGACGAGAAAAACGGGTTCGGTTTTATGACTTACCGTTTTCCTATGATTGTTAAGGAAACTGTCAACGGAGAAGCGGCAGAAAAGGCCGGTATTAAAAATGGAGACCGCATTATTTCTATAAATGGTAAAAATGCCAACACCTGGGATCTTGCAACTGCACAACTTGCAAAAAATGCAGGAAAGACAGTTCCTCTTACGGCTATTAGTGCAAAAGGTGATACCGTGACTGCAAATATTGCCGTTTCAGAAACTGGCAAGATAGGAATTATGCTCACTCCTATTGACGAAATATTCAAGACTAACACCATTGAATACAATATCTTCCAATCTATTCCAAGAGGAATTGAAATAGGTGTTGACAAATTGGCGACTTACGTCGGTCAAATGAAATATGTTTTCACAAAGGAAGGAGCACAAAACCTTGGAGGTTTTGGGGCAATAGGTGATATGTTCCCTGAAGAATGGAGCTGGTATCAATTCTGGATAATTACTGCATTTATTTCTGTAGCTCTTGCTTTTATGAATATTCTCCCTATTCCTGCTCTTGACGGCGGTCATGTTGTTTTCCTAATATACGAAATGATTACTAAAAAGCAACCAAGCCAAAAAGTTTTAGAATATGCTCAAATGGTGGGACTTGGATTATTGTTTGTCCTTCTAATTTATGCTAACGGTAACGACATTTACAGATTCTTTATAAAATAATAACGATAGATGAACTACAGAAAAATATTTTTACGCAGAGGTAAAGAAGAATCACTAAAACGCTTCCACCCTTGGATTTTCTCCGGTGCTATCGCTAAAATGGACCCAGAAATAGAAGAAGGTGACATCGTTTCCGTTTATACTTCTGAAAATAAGTTCATTGCTGTTGGGCACTACCAAATTGGCAGTATTGCTGTTCGCATCCTCGACTTTAACGAAAGAAGAATAGATGAAACTTTCTTTATTGAAAGACTTGAGCAAGCATATCAACTTCGCCTTTCTATTGGACTTATTCGCCCGGATAACAATGCCTTTCGCCTTGTTCACGGTGAAGGTGATTTTCTGCCAGGTCTGGTAGTCGATATTTATGACAAGACTGCTGTTATTCAGGCACACTCGCCAGGCATGCACTATGCACGAAACATCATTGCAGAGGCTTTGGTGAAAATTGCTGATGGAATTGTAACAAACGTATTCTATAAATCGGAAACCACATTACCTTACAAGGCGCAACTAAACAGCCAGGACGGTTATATCAAGGGAGATTTCGATTCAAATATCGCCGTTGAAAACGGATTGAAATTCCACGTTGACTGGCTACGCGGTCAAAAGACTGGTTTCTTCGTTGACCAACGCGAAAACCGCTCTTTACTTGAGCATTATGCTAAGGACCGCTCTGTTTTGAATATGTTCTGCTACACTGGCGGTTTTTCATTCTACGCAATGCGTGGCGGTGCAAAGGTTGTTCACTCTGTTGACAGCTCTGCAAAGGCAATCCAACTTACCAAGGACAATGTTGAACTCAACTTCCCTGGCGACCCACGACACCAGGCTTTTGAAGAAGACGCTTTCAAATTCCTCGGTGAAATTGACGGAAAATATGACCTTATCATATTAGACCCACCGGCTTTTGCAAAGCATAAGAGTGCATTAAAAAACGCACTTATCGGCTACCGCAAACTTAATGCTAAGGCATTTGAAAAGATTAAACCTGGAGGTATTTTGTTTACCTTCTCTTGCTCACAGGCTGTATCAAAAGAGCAATTCCGCCTTGCTATTTTCAGTGCAGCGGCTCAATCAGGCAGAAAGGTGAGAATATTGCACCAACTAACACAACCAGCTGACCACCCTATCAACATATACCACCCAGAAGGTGAATATCTGAAAGGATTGGTTCTTTACGTTGAATAACAATTTTTAGAATTATGAATAAATTTATTATCGCATCAACGACGGCTCTCGCTTTGGCTGCTTTTTCTTGCAAGACTGACAAGAACGTTGAAAACAATCAATTTGACTACACTGTGGACAGATTTGCTGACATTGAAGTTCTCCGATACAAGGTACCGGGATTCGAAAATCTATCACTAAAACAAAAAGAACTTATCTATCACCTCACTGAGGCTGCTCTTTATGGTCGCGACATCCTTACTGACCAAAATGGCAAGTATAACCTCGCTATCCGTACTACTCTCGAAGAAATCTACAAGAATTTCAACGGTGACAAAAATAGCGAAGACTTCAAGAATTTCGAAATTTACTTGAAGCAGGTATGGTTTGCTAACGGCATCCACCACCACTATTCTACTGACAAATTTACTCCGAAATTCTCCCAAGAATTTTTCAAGGCTGAATTGGCTAAATTGCCGGCTGAATCTCTTCCTTTGGCTGAGGGTCAAACTGTAGAGCAATTCACTGCTGAAATCTCTCCTGTTATCTTCGATGCAACTGTATTGCCGAAACGCGTTAATCAGGAAGACGGTAAGGACCTTCTCCTAACTTCTGCTTGCAACTACTATGACGGAGTTACTCAGGCTGAAGCAGAGGCTTTCTACAACGCAATGAAGAAACCTGGCGACTCAACTCCTATCTCTTACGGTTTGAACTCTCGACTCGTTAAGAAAGACGGCAAACTTGTGGAAGAAGTTTACAAAGTTGACGGCAAATATACAAAGGCTATCGAAAAGATCGTTGAGAACCTTACTAAAGCTCTTGAATTTGCTGAAAATGACCAACAAAAGGGCCATATCGCGAAACTTATCGAATACTACAAGACTGGCGATTTGAAGACTTTCGACGAATACTCTATCCAATGGGTAGAAGACGTTGTCAGCACCGTTGACTTCATCAACGGTTTCATTGAAAGTTATGGTGACCCTCTTGGCTACAAAGGTGCTTGGGAATCTATTGTAAACTTCAAAAACGAAGAAGCATCACACAGAACAGAAGTTATCAGTAGCAACGCTCAATGGTTTGAGCAGAACTCTCCTGTTGAAGACCGCTTCAAAAAAGAAAACGTTAAGGGTGTTACTGCAAAAGTTATCACTGTTGCAATCCTTGCCGGTGACGCTTATCCTGCAACTCCTATCGGTATCAACTTGCCTAACGCTAACTGGATTAGAGCTGCACACGGTTCTAAGTCAGTAACTATCGAAAACATCACTGAAGCATACGACCAAGCCGCTCACGGCAACGGTTTCAACGAAGAATTCGTTATCGATAAGGAAACAAGCGACCTTATGGACAAATATCTCTTCGTTGTTGACAATATGCACACTGACCTTCACGAATGTCTTGGTCACGGCTCTGGTAAACTTCTTCCAGGCGTTCACGACGATGCGTTGAAAGAGCATGGCTCAACTCTCGAGGAAACACGTGCTGACCTCTTCGCTCTTTACTACCTTGCTGACCCTAAATTGCTCGAACTTGGTCTTCTTGACAATGCCGACGCTTACAAGGCTGAATACTACAAGTATATCCTTAACGGATTGATGACTCAGTTGATGCGTATTGAATACGGCAAAAACATAGAAGAAGCGCACATGCGTAACCGCCAACTTATCGCTGCTTGGGCTTTCGAGCACGGAAAGGCTGACAACGTTATAGAAATGGTTAAAAAAGACGGTAAGACTTTCATCAAGATTAACGACTACGCTAAGTTGAGAAACCTATTTGGCGAACTTCTTTGCGAAATTCAAAGAATCAAATCTGAAGGCGACTATGCTGCAGGTAAGAAACTCGTTGAGGAATATGCTGTAAAAGTTGACCCTGCTTTGCATAAAGAAGTTCTTGACAGATATGCAACTCTTGACATCGCTCCTTACAAAGGATTCGTTAACCCAGTTTACTCATTGGTAACTGATGAATCAGGAAAGGTAACAGACGTCAAAATTGACTACACAGAAGGTTACGTTGATCAAATGTTAAGATTGTCAAAAGACTACTCACCATTGACAAAGTAAGATAACCAAATACAATCACTATAACCGCCTGGTGGATAAAACCCATCAGGCGGTTTCTTTTAGCCAATCTAATCAACCAAATACGCAACAAAAACAACACAATATAAGCAACATTTTATGCTTAACCTCTTTTAACAAAAAAAAAGAAGGGGTGACTGCTTTTATATATATATTTGTAAAACATACCTATAATTCAATTTAGTATAACAATCATGGAAGAACAAGAAAAATTAGTTTCAGAACTTATAAACCTATATATAGAAAGGGACAATTTTGCTAAATCTAAATATATTTCAAAGATTCCCGAATCTCTAATTAATGATATTGCAAGTAAGGAGGAAGAATTACTAAAATATCTATTACCAGAACTTGAAGAGATTGGCAAAGACATAACTACGCCTGATTGCATTAAAAACAAAATCACTATAGCATTTGAATATGATAACAATATGCTAACCAGAATAGGTATTAGCACCAAACAAAATGCCATAGATGAGTTTCCCATAATAAAAAATATAGAACCAGAGAGCGAGCAAGAACCTGACGAAGAAAAAAAGCACACAAAGAGTCCAAGCGTAGGTTTCACTGTTCGCTTTAAAGAGAATACAGGAGATGTAGAGATACATGAAAAAGAAGCCAACCAAACTATGATTAAAGCTTTTGAATATATGGGACTTGAAAGAGTTTCCAAATGTAATATAATTTATGCTGGTTGCAATATTGTTGGAACCAAAGAACACCAAGACAAATCATTTCAAAGAAGAATCGGAAATTGGCTTGTATTCACAAAAATGAGCAACAATGAAAAAAAGAAAAAAATAACACAAATTGCAAAATTACTCAATTTCAATATCGAGATCATTGACGATGACAATAAAGAGGATAATAAAAAAGAAGAACTAGAAAGAAACTTGTTCGATATTGACAATAACGAAAGTGAAAGAAGCAACAAACGAGAAAAATTCTCTCTTAATAATGAAACAGAAACTTTCTGCAAAAACAGATGTGTACACCACGTAGTCAAAACATATCTGAACTATATGAAAGACCTCACATTCTCAGATATAAAAGAGGCCTTTCCAAAAGAATTGCAAGGAAGTTATGGTGTTATTGCATCAATAGAAGAATTAAAGGACCGAATTTTTAAAAATAAAACAGAGAAAGAGCGATGGTTCTTAAAAGAAAATGAAATTTTAGAAACATCAGACGGCACTAAATTTGCAGTTTGTAGTGAATGGGGAAACAACTTTACTTCATTCCAAGATCATATAAAAAATAATTTTGGATGGGAGCTTAAATCTGTTGAATAAGACTACTCTCCATAGACAAAGTAAATAATCAAATACAATCATTACACGCTCCATGCTGGCTTTTGCCAACATGGAGCGTACATTTTATTCAACAACCAAAAAACTTCATAAAAAGCATTTAAATGGGCTCAGTAGCAAAAAGGTGTGGGGAATAGGATAAAATGATTAACTTCGCACTATGGAATCCAAAATATTAGAACAGTTTGTTCGTATGGTCCTACCCAGTGACCTGCCGTACGCTTGAGGGATTCTACCACATAGACGGACATACGTTTGAAAAGCAGTATAAGGAGGTGCTGAGTGGTTTCCGCAACTGGGACCAACTGGAACACGCAGACGAGTGGCTGCTATTCCCTGACAACATTGGTCCTCGGATTGCCATTGACGAATCATCGCTCTCCAATGGAGAACTGTATACGTTTGTGACCAATAGGGACTCATGTGCCAGAGAAAGATCCCTTGTTGCCGTCGTTGCAGGGACTAAATCTGAGGACGTAATAGCTGTACTGCAACGGATTGACGAGGAAAAACGTTTTGCACTCGAGAGAAGTTACCCTTGATTTGTCCGATTCCATGCGCAAGATTGTAAGGACTGCATTTTCCAAAGCCAGTCGCGTCATCGACCGTTTCCATATTCAGAAATTGGCCTGTGATGCAGTGCAGGAGCTTCGCATAAAGCACCGCTGGA
>Ed_p1__coassemble_1272_pt1 | contig 18522 bp, 19 predicted proteins | sample Ed_p1__metabat2_low_PE_004 | metagenome-assembled genome bin Ed_p1
AAATATAGCTTCATGTTTGATTAGAAAATAGCATTTGCGGAAACAAACAAAACCACACAAAATGAAGAAAAAATGTTTACCAAAAATTCAGAATTCAGGTTGTTTCAAATTGTTTTCGTGGCACACGATAGCATTTGTGATTGTTTCTTTTTTAACCAGAAGCATAAATCCTTGATTTATAAGGCCATAAAAGTATATTATAAGCAAAATCAAAATGATGGCACACGTTTTGGCACACATCATGTTTCTCTTTTGTCTCACGTGTGCCAAAATAAGACACAACATGCAGATTTTCAGTCATTTTGAAAATTCTTAAAAATGAATTTGGAAAGTTGACATCTTTCTGCGTAGGAAAATAAATAAACGACATGTGACAAGAGGTGTAAGACTGGTCTTTTAGTTGCCGCATATTCTGGCACACGTGTGCCAAAAATCACGAAATGTGTGCCAAGCTCAGATTATATGTAGCTGATATATAGAATTTTGCGAAATTCTATATATCAATATTAATATTTTTTCGTAGTATTGCATCGTAAATGATAAGCAGTTAAAGACAAGTTACTATAAGTATCAACAAGAAGTAAAGGCGCTCATTTTGAGTGCCTTTTATTGTATCCGCCAATTCCCTTCTTAATAGGTAGTCTTAAGCAGCCAAGTGCTATTTTATATCGTTTTTCTCGACTCTACTGCATGACTTACATTCCATTTCTTCATTCGACTTATAGCATAAATTCTTGTTGCAACAGGAACTACAAGTCTCTCCTTTCTTGCCATTCTTTACAATGAATTTAACTGCAAGAAAAATTGCTATGGCTATAACAACCCCAACTATTGCATATTGAATTTCCATAAGTTTTTATTTTAATAACACCTATGTTATTGTTTATTTCTGATTGCCTCTTTGAGTTTTTCAAACTCCATTTCAAAATTCGGTGTAAGCAAGTTTTTCCCTATCATATTCTCTATTTCCTCAAATGAAAAGAAGCGCCCTTCCGAAATTTCTTGAGGCTCAATCTTTATTTCATTTTCTTCAGCAATAGCAGAAAAGGCATTCACTAATTCCTTCTCAATGCTACTCTCAAAGATATAGGAAAAAAGATGCTTTTCGCTTTTTACGATCAATCCTATCTCTTCAAAGGCTTCTCGCCTCAAAGCCTGCTCGACAGTTTCTCCAAAGTCAACGTGTCCGCCAACTGATGTATCCCATTTATTCGGCTGTATGATTTTTTTTGGAGAGCGCAACTGAAGAAAGAGTCTTCCGCTCTTGTCAAAAACATGTAAATGGACGACCGGATGGAGTATTTTTAAACCAGAATGACAATCTTTTCGAGATGCTGTGCCAACGACATTACCCATCTCGTCAACAACTGGTAATTTCTCTTCCATATTTATTTTTTCATTGATTTTACCGCTTTTGCAATCTGCGCAAGCGTTGCATTCTCTTTTAAATCAGAGAACTGCAATCTGAATGTACATCCGCTTTTATACTCACTGCAACCGTATGCGGAGTTTCCTTTAATGAGATGACCTTTTCCGCATATTGGACATACTATCTCCTCTACCGACTTTATTGCCGGCTTACGAGGCTTTGACGCCTTTACTTTTGGTTTTGCTTTCTTTTTTTCCTCTTCATGCTGTATTTGAATTTTGCAACCGCTATTGTCGCTAAGTACTTCAACAACGATCTTGCCTATCAAATTCTTCAGTTCAGTTACAAAAGCAACAGCATCATAAGAGCCTTTTTCTATCTGCCTTAGTTTGTTCTCCCATATACCGGTTAACTTAGCAGACTTAAGCAAATCCACCTTTATTGTATCAATCAATGCAATCCCGGCAGCAGTTGCTTTAAGCGACTTACCCTCACGGACAATATATTTTCTTTTAAAAAGAGTTTCAATAATAGCAGCCCTTGTTGACGGACGGCCAATACCATTATCTTTCATCGCCTCTCTCAACTCATCATCATCAACAAGTTTTCCAGCAGTTTCCATTGCCCTAAGCAAAGTTCCTTCTGTATAAAAAGCCGGAGGCTGCGTGGTTTTCTTTAAGATTGATGGTTCATGAGATCCAGACTCGCCTTCTTCAAATTCAGGCATCAACTTGTCGTCATTATTCAACTGCTTGTCACCTGTATTATAGAGGACTCTCCAGCCTTCTTTTACTATCTGCTTGCCGTTAGCCTTAAATCCCATTTCGCCCACCTGTGCAGTAACTGTCGTTTTATCGAATTCGCAATCGGGATAAAAAACGCCCATAAAGCGACGTGCGACCAAATCATATACCCTCTTTTCGTCTAATTGCAAATTATTGCCAGGGGTAACATTCGTTGGAATTATAGCATGGTGGTCGGTTACTTTAGAATTGTCAAAAACTTTTTTTGATTTTAGCAATTTCTTTTCAAGCAAAGGTTGTGCAAACTTTGCATAAGGTTTCATTGCCTGCAATATACCACCAATCTTCGGATAAATATCTTCACTCAAATATGTTGTATCAACCCTCGGATAAGTTGTAAGTTTCTTTTCATATAGCGACTGAATTAACTTCAAAGTCACATCTGCAGAGAAACCATATTTCTTGTTACACTCAACCTGAAGCGACGTCAGGTCAAACAATTTTGGCGCAGTCTCCTTGCTTCGCTTAGTTGTTATGGATGTAATAACAAGTGGTTCTTCCTTGATTTTCGAGATTTCCACCTCCGCACTTTCTTCGGAATCAAAACGTCCCTTTGTTGAAAGGAAAGTAACATCCCTATAAAGAGTCTTGATTTCCCAGAAATCCTCAGGAACAAAATTTTCTATCTGCTTTTGTCTTTCCACAACAAGAGCAAGCGTAGGAGTTTGAACACGTCCTATAGAAAGCACTCCTTTACCATTTGAATACTTCAAAGTGAAAAGGCGAGTTGCATTCATTCCAAGAATCCAGTCACCAATAGCCCTAGACAAACCGGCAAAATAGAGTTTGTCGAAATCCACCTGCGGTCTGAGCGATTTGAAACCCTCCTTGATACTTTCATCTGTCAATGAAGAAATCCATAATCGCTGCACTGGTTTATCACATTGGGCTTTTTGCATCACCCAACGCTGTATCAATTCTCCTTCCTGCCCGGCATCACCACAGTTTATAACTTTATCTGCATTTTTTATAAGAGACTCAATAACGCCAAACTGATGTTCTATTCCTTTATCAGCTATTAACTTAATACCAAATTTTGGCGGAATCATCGGCAATGCACCCAAACTCCAACTCTTCCACCTCTCGGTGTAATCCTGCGGCTCTTTTAATGTACACAAGTGACCGAAAGTCCAGGTAACCAAATAATTGTTACCCTCAAAGTAACCGTCACGACGAATATTTGCCCCTAAAATAGAGGCTATATCCTTAGCAACACTCGGTTTCTCCGTGATACATACTATCATTTTATCCTTTCTATCTTCTTATATTCGTTCCACAATTCATCCATTTCTGCAAGTGTCATCTCATCAAGTGATTTACCTTGCTCTTTCGCCTTCTGCTCTATATAGTTAAAACGAGAAATAAACTTCCTGTTAGTCCTTTCAAGAGCATTATCTACATTTACTTTATAAAGACGAGCTGCATTAATAAGACTGAACAACAAATCTCCAAATTCTGCCTCTTTATCAGATTCTGTTCCTGTTGTCAATTCGGCTTCAACTTCTGAAACTTCTTCTTTAACCTTTTGCCAAACATCTTCAGGCTTTTCCCAATCAAAACCGGCATGTGCAGCCTTGTCTTGAATCCGTTCTGCCTTTATCAATGCAGGCAATGCTTCTGGGACTCCACTAAGGACAGTTTTATTTCCGCCTTTTTCTTTAAGTTTTAGTTTTTCCCAATTATTTTCCACCTCTGCCGAATCCTTTACAGCAACTTCTCCAAAAACATGAGGATGACGGTAAACAAGTTTATTTCTCAAGGAGTCGCAAACATCTGCTATATCAAAATCACCTTTTTCATCAGCTATCTTTGCATAGAATATTATATGAAGCAGAACGTCTCCAAGTTCCTTTTTTATATCTTCAGTATCTGAATTAATCAAAGCACTGCTTAATTCATACACCTCCTCAATAGTATTGCAACGCAAACTTTCATTTGTTTGCTTTCTATCCCACGGACACTTTACACGCAACTCATCAAGGACATCAAGTAACTTACCAAATGCCTCTAACTTATACTCTTTTGAATTACTCATAATTACTTATCACTGTATTTATCAACTCCCTTCTTAAGGAATTCCATGAAATGGTCAACGTCTTCGTCATAGAACACTGGACCTGAAAGCAACTCACCTTCATTATTTAAAACAACATAGTAAGGTTGTGAATTTGCCCCAAACTTATATCTCTGCAAGAAACTCCACAACTCACCATAAGTTTCCAATTCGATTTTTTCTCCGTTTTCAGTAACTTCAACTGGCTTTTCTAATTTCTTACGATCATCAACCATAAGAGTTATTGAAACATAATTATCCTTCAAATAAGAACGGACATTTTCTTTATCAAGGACTGCCATTTCCATCTTTCGGCAATTGACGCATCCATATCCTGAAAAGTCAAGGAAAACAGGCTTCTTCAATTCCTTTGCCGCTTCCATTCCCTCCTCAAAATCATCATAGACAATGCTGTGTTCTGTTGAATAAAGGTTGAAATCCTGCGTTGACAACGGTGGTACAAAAGCACTAACTGCTCTCAAAGGAGCGCCCCACAAACCAGGAAGCAAATATAGAGAAAAAGATAATGAGATAAGAGCCAGGAAGAATCTGAAAACTCCGATTTTCTCTACCTTTGAATCATTTGTAAAGCGAATCTTACCCAACAGGTAAATTCCCAATAGCGCAAATATAACTACCCACAAGACGATGAATACTTCTCTATCCAAAATTCTCCAACCGTATGCCAAATCGGCAACCGACAAGAATTTAATAGATAAAGCCAACTCAACAAATCCCAAAACGACCTTTACCGTATTGAGCCATCCACCAGACTTTGGCAAATCCTTCAACCATGTCGGGAAAATTGCAAAGACCGCAAAAGGAATAGCAAGAGCCAAAGCAAAAGCCCCCATACCAACAATCGGTCCAGTCATATCGCCAAGGCTAACAGCCTCTACAAGGAGCGTTCCTATTATAGGACCTGTGCAAGAAAACGACACAAGAGCAAGTGTAAATGCCATAAAGAAAATGCTGACAAGACCCGTAGTTCTTTCGGCTGCTGCATCCATCTTATTGGTCCATTTGCTTGGTAGAGTCAACTCAAATGCACCAAAGAAAGAAATAGCAAATAAAACAAGCAACGCAAAGAATATTAAATTAAACACAGCATCGGTCGAAAGTTCATTCAACTTACCAGGACCGTAAGCAACAGTAACAATAATTCCTAAAAGCAAATAAATTACGACAATCGACAAGCCATATATAATAGCATCGATAATTGAGCGACGCCGACTACCGTGCTTTTTCAAAAAGAAACTAACGGTTAGAGGTATCATCGGCCATACGCAAGGTGTCAACAAAGCGAGAAGACCACCTAAAAAGCCTCCTAAAAAGATGTAAAGAAGCGTCTTACTTTCTGATGACACATTTTTAGTACCAACAGGTTCCCAGTAATCTTTTTTTGTAATTTGCGATTGTTGGGCCTTCGGTGTTGGCAATATAACCTCAGAAACAGAAGGAACAGTATCTGTCTTTACAGTATTTCCAGAAAATTTAAATGTTTCCTTTTGAGGCGGTTGACATGTTCCGTCATTACATGCCATATATGTAACATAGCCTTCAATTTTATAGTCTTCTCCCTTAAATTCGACCTTTTGCTTCAATACAGCCTGCTTGTTCCAAAAGCCCAACTTAAGCATAAAAATTTGACTAATCTCTTCATGTGGTTTAGGACTAACTTCCAAGTTCCCAACCACATTTACATTATAAAGATTCTTCCATTCTACTGTTGTTGGGATAGGCCCACCTTCAGGCAAATCATTAGAATAAAGGTGCCACCCGTCTTCAATTGTTGCTTTTAAAACAATATAGCCTATAGAGTCTCCCATTTTTTCCAAATCAATTTTCCACTTTACAGGAGAAACAATCTGCGCTGAAGTTGCAAACCCAATAATAACAATTAACGCAAATGACAAAAAAAATTTTATAAAATTCGAAGTCTTCATATATCTAATCTATTAGACTACAAAAGTACAATAAAATTATCAAATCTAAAATAATCCATTTATGACAATACATTAAATAAAATATAAATAATCTTCTTTTCCTATTAAAAAACCACCAAATTAATCTCAAATAACTAAAAACACTTGTTTATTGCGAAAATAAGTATTAACTTTGCACCGCAAAATTTTAATCACTTAATTAATAATTAAAAATGAACAAGTACGAAACCGTTTTCATTTTAACTCCCGTTTTATCTGATGCACAGATGAAGGAAGCGGTAGAAAAATTCAAGACTGTTCTCACAGACAATGGTGCAGCAATAGTCAATGAGGAGAATTGGGGTTTGCGCAAACTCGCTTATCCTATTCAAAAGAAGAGCACAGGTTTTTATTGCCTGCTTGAGTTCAATGCAGAACCTACAATTGTTAAAAAATTGGAAGTTGCATTCCGTCGTGACGAGCGCATCATCCGTTTCTTGACATTCCGTCTTGACAAATACGCAGCAGAATATGCAGAAAAGCGTAGAAATTTGAGATCTGCAAAGTCTAACACTAACGAAAACAAGGAGGATTAATCATGGCACAATCTCAATCAGAAATCAGATATTTAACTCCACTTTCAGTAGACGTTAAAAAGAAAAAATATTGTCGTTTCAAAAGAAGTGGTATCAAGTACATTGACTATAAAGATCCTGAATTTCTCAAGAAATTCTTAAACGAACAAGGAAAAATTCTTCCTCGTCGTATTACTGGCACTTCATTGAAGTTCCAAAGAAGAGTTGCACAAGCAGTTAAGCGTGCTCGTCACTTGGCTCTTCTTCCATACGTAACAGACTTGATGAAATAATTTATTTAGAAGGATTATAGTTATGAAAATCATATTAAAAGAAGATGTAGCAAACCTAGGCTACAAAGATGACGTAGTTGAGGTTAAAAGCGGATATGGCAGAAACTATCTCATCCCGACAGGTAAAGCAGTTATTGCTTCAGAATCTGCTTTGAAGGTTTTGGCAGAAAACCAAAAACAACGTGCTCATAAACTTGCTAAGATTAAAGCTGACGCAGAAGCCCTTGCAGAATCTTTGAATGGCGTAAGTTTGACTATAGGTGCTAAGACAAGTGCAACAGGCACAATCTTTGGTTCTGTCAACAATATCCAAATCGCTGAAGCACTTGAAAAACTTGGCTTCAATGTTGACAGAAAGGTAATCAACATCAAGGAAAGCATCAAAGAAGTTGGTTCTTATACTGCTATCTTGAAACTGCATAAGGAAGTTTCTGTTGAAATTCCTTTTGAAGTTGTTTCTGAATAATTTCTATTCAAACATTATAATAGAGGGTGGGTCAATTTTTGGCGCACCCTCTTTCTGTAACATTCACTTTTTTTTGAAATCATTTGAAAACCATTTATGTAGCATTAATGTAACCGATTCCCCAAAAATTAGGCTTCGCTTTTCAGACTAAAGTATTGCCTATTTTCAATATTTGTTATATATTTGGTAAGTAAATTTTTTATCATGGATATACCTTCATTAATTATTGATTTATTGCATCAGTTTGGAAGTATTGACATTGCTGAGAGCGAGTTTTCAAGGCAAATGAATGAAGACGAAAAGATAATGACTGCTTTCAAAGAATGGTGTAATAAAATGGGATATAAAGAGCGTAAAGCCTTTGTTGAATATTGTCAAGAATACATAGACGAGAACGAAAAAGTTTTCGATTCTCTTTCCGACTACAATGAATAAGAATACTAAAATTACATTTCCCGCTGAATGGGAGAAACAAGATGCCATTATGCTATCTTGGCCACACCAAAACACTGATTGGGCATACATGCTTAATGAGGTTAAAGCCTGTTTTAAAAACATAGCGAAAGCAATTGTTGATAACGACGAACATTTAATTATAATTGCATCTAATATAGAAGAAGCGAAAACAGATTTAACAGGCGTCGACCTGTCGCTGGTGAATTTCTACGAAATTCCAACTAATGACACTTGGGCAAGAGACACAATGGCCATTACCACATATAATGCCGGTAAAGCGACAATCAACGACTTCAAGTTTAATGGCTGGGGATTAAAATTTGCAGCAGACAAAGACAACCTTATTACTTCTCTCCTATACAATAATACAAACCTTTTTGAGAAAATAGAGTACGCAAACCACCTTAGTTTCGTCCTTGAAGGAGGCTCTGTTGAAAGCGACAGCAAAGGCACACTTTTAACGACAAGCGAATGTCTCCTTAGCCCAAACAGAAACGGAGCACATTCAAAAGACGAAATTGAAGAATATTTGAAAAAGGCTTTTGGCGTTAATCGAATTCTATGGCTTGACTACGGGGCACTGGCAGGAGATGACACAGACAGTCATATTGATACATTAGCAAGATTTTCAGACGATAAGACAATAATATACACATGCACCAATAACGAAGACGATATTCATTACAACTCTCTGCAAATGATGAAAGAACAAATCAAATCATTTACAACAGAAGATGGGCATCCGTACAGAACTTTTGAGGTTCCTTTACCCCATCCTATCTATGATGAGGATGGAGAAAGGCTACCTGCAACATACGCAAACTTTCTTATTGGTAACGGTTTTATTCTTGTACCTACATATAAACAACCCGACATTGACGCTACAGCATTAGCAATTATACAGGAAGCATTTCCCAACCATAAAATAATTGGCATAGACTGTACAAGCCTAATTAAGCAACACGGCTCTTTACATTGCGTTACGATGCAATTTCCACAAAACTCTTTAAATTTACAATAATGGCAAAGACTTTAAAAGTTGGTATTATCCAACAATCAAATACTGATAATGTTGCTCAAAACAGGAGCAACCTCGCTACGAAAATCAACAAATTGGCTAAAGAAGGTGCTGAATTAGTCGTTCTTCAAGAACTTCACGATTCCCTATACTTTTGTCAGGTTGAATCAACGGATAATTTTGACTTAGCGCTTTCCATTCCCGGAGAGGCTACTGATTTTTATAGCAAAGTTGCTAAAAGCAATAATATTGTACTTGTAACATCTTTGTTTGAAAAGAGGGCTCCAGGTTTGTACCATAATACCGCTGTTGTTTTTGAAAAAGACGGAAGCATTGCAGGCAAGTATCGAAAGATGCACATTCCTGATGATCCTGCATATTATGAAAAATTCTACTTTACACCTGGAGATATCGGCTTCGAGCCCATTCAAACATCTGTTGGAAAGCTGGGGGTACTAGTATGTTGGGATCAATGGTATCCAGAAGCAGCACGTCTAATGTCCCTCAAAGGTGCAGAAATGCTTATTTACCCCACCGCAATTGGCTGGGAAAGCACAGATACAGATGACGAAAAATTAAGACAAAAATCTGCTTGGCAAACGGTACAACGTGGCCACGCTGTTGCTAATGGAATACCTGTAATTACAGTAAACAGAACAGGATGGGAAAAAGACCCATCAGAAGCAACAAATGGAATACAATTTTGGGGAACAAGTTTCATAGCAGGTCCCCAGGGAGAATTGCTTTTTGAGGCTCCTTCTAATGAAGAAGTGATTAAAATTATTGAAATCGACTTAACTCGCAGTGAACAAGTCAGAAGATGGTGGCCATTTCTTAGAGATCGCAGAATAGAAGAGTTCAGCGGACTCACAAAACGCTTTATCGATTAATCTCTATCATATTATCTATTGAGTCAAGAAGTTTCTGCAACTCGTCTCTGGTATCTTTAAGTCTATCAATGACCTCTTGACGGCGACTGACGTTTTTACGGTTATGCATCACCTGATTCTCAGCCGCCGACAATTTTAAGCCCTTTTCTTTCACAAGATAATAAATCATCTTAATCTTTTCTATATCATCAAGGGTGTAATAACGGAAATTATTTGAATAGCGCTTAGGTTTTAGGATTGTAAACTGCTTCTCCCAAAATCTCAATGTAGATGGAGGGATCTCAAGCAATTCAGCGACATCACCAATCTTATAAAACTTTTTTTCTATACTTTTCATTATTTAAAGACTTATAGAACAATCATTATTGCAAAAATAATATAAAAACCTTAATTTTGCAGTCTAAAACAAAACATTTTTGAGTTTAATCAACTCTATCAGATTTATAAAACAAATACAACAATGTATTCAGCAAATGAAATAAGAGAATCCTTTAAGGAATTTTTCAAGAGCAAGGGACACCAGATTGTTCCTTCTGCTCCAATGGTTATAAAAGACGACCCAACACTTATGTTTACTAATGCGGGAATGAACCAATTTAAGGACATTATCCTTGGTAATGCACAAGCGAAATATAACCGTGTCGCGGATTCTCAGAAATGCTTACGTGTAAGCGGAAAGCACAATGACTTGGAAGAAGTTGGTCACGATACATATCACCATACTATGTTTGAGATGCTCGGCAACTGGTCATTTGGAGATTATTTCAAGCAAGGAGCAATTGACTTTGCATGGGAATATCTTGTTGATGTTCTTAAATTGAATCCAGATATGCTCTATGCTACTGTCTTTGAAGGATCTCCTGAAGAAAACCTGGAAAGAGACAATGATGCCGCTTCTATTTGGGAAAAACACCTACCTAAAGATCATATAATAAACGGTAATAAGCACGATAATTTCTGGGAAATGGGAGAAACAGGTCCTTGTGGGCCTTGTTCTGAAATTCACATTGACCTCCGTAGTCCGGAAGAAAAGGCAAAAATCAATGGTCGCGATTTGGTTAACCAAGACCATCCTCAAGTTATTGAGATTTGGAATATAGTGTTTATGCAGTATAACCGTATGGCAAACGGCTCACTTGAGCCACTTCCTTTCAAGGTTATTGATACAGGTATGGGATTTGAGCGTCTTTGTATGGCTTTGCAAGGCAAAACTTCAAACTACGACACAGACGTTTTCCAACCTCTTATTAGAAAGATCGGACAACTATCTGGTAAAACGTACGGAGAAGACAATAAAGTTGATGTTGCCATGCGAGTAATCGCAGACCACATTAGAACAATTTCTTTCTCAATTGCCGATTCACAATTACCTTCTAACGCAAAAGCCGGTTATGTTATTCGTCGCATTCTACGCCGTGCCGTGCGCTATGCATACACATTCCTTGACCAGAAGCAGGCATTTATGTATAGAATCGTTGACACACTAATCGAATCTATGGGCAATGCTTACCCTGAATTGAAAGACCAATCTGAACTTATAAAAAAAGTTATTAAAGAGGAAGAAGACTCATTCCTTAGAACTCTTGAAACTGGTATAAAACTATTGGAAAAAGTTATTGCCGAAACTAAGGCAAACGGCAAAAACTCTATAGCTGGAAAAGAAGCATTCGTTCTTTACGACACATACGGCTTTCCTCTTGACCTTACAGAACTTATTCTTAAAGAAAACAGCCTAACTGTTAACATTGCCGAATTTGACGCTGAAATGGCGAAACAAAAAGAGCGCGCCAGAAACGCCGCTTCAATCGAAGCATCGGACTGGGTTGTTGTAAACGAAGGCGAATCAGAATTTGTTGGTTATGATGAGACTGAAACAGAAACAAAAGTACTTAAATACAGAAAGGTAAAGCAGAAAAATAACGAATACTATCAAATAGTTCTTGAAAAAACTCCTTTCTACGCAGAAATGGGTGGTCAGGTTGGTGACACTGGTATTTTATCCTTTGGCTCTGAAACAATTGAAATTACAGATACTAAAAGGGAAAATAACCTTGCTATACATATTTCTAAGAAAATGCCAAGCAATCCAAGCGAAACCGTATTTGCCAAGATTGACAAAGAAGCAAGACTTGCTACTTCTGCAAACCACTCGGCAACACACCTTCTTCATGAAGCATTAAGAGAAGTACTTGGAACACATGTTGAGCAGAAGGGTTCTTTTGTGTCGCCAAAACTTTTAAGATTTGACTTCTCTCACTTCCAAAAAATGACTAATGAAGAAATTCGCAAGGTCGAAAGATTGGCAAACAAGAAAGTTCGAGAGGCTATTCTTCTTGAGGAATTCCGCCACACTCCTATTGAGGAGGCAAAAGCAATGGGTGCAATGGCTTTGTTCGGTGAAAAGTATGGTGAAGATGTTCGCGTAATTAAGTACGGCTCATCAATTGAACTTTGTGGTGGTACTCACGTTAAGAATACTGGTAATATCGGTATGATTAAAATTCTTTCAGAAAGCAGCATTGCGGCTGGTATCCGAAGAATTGAAGCAATAACAGGAGAAACGGTTGAAAACACCCTTTATGAGTTCCAGGACACAATGACTGAACTTAGCGGAATCCTAAACTCAAGCAACGTTATTCAAGCAATAAAGAAAACAATTGCTGAAAACGGAGAATTGAAAAAGGAGGCAGAAAATATGCTTAAAGAAAGAATAAAAGCAGTTGCCGCTCAAGTTATTGATAACAGAACAGAAGTGAACGGCATTAACGTTTATTCGTTAAAAGGCCCACGCATTGCTGAAGCAGTTAAGGGTATCGCATTTGCAATTCGCGAAGAATCTCCAGAGAAATCAATATTTGTTGGAGCAACTCTGAACGGTGACAAGCCAATGTTGACAGTCTTAGTTACAGATGACCTTGCACAAAATGGTTTCAATGCTTCAACAATCGTAAGAGAGGCTGCAAAACTTATCAAAGGTGGTGGAGGTGGTCAACCTCAATTTGCTCAAGCAGGTGGTAAGAATGCAGAAGGACTTTCTGCTGCTTACGACAAGATTATGGAAATCATTGCATCAATATAGACGTAATTAAATAATTAAAATAGGATAAGTCACAGTTTTGACTTATCCTATTTTTGTTAAAGAGGCTTTTAACCATTAGAAAACGCCACAAAAGCCTCTTTTATACTAAAATTTTATTCATTTTAACAGCCTAACATCTTTGATTATCGACAAATAAAACGTAATTTTGCAAACTGAATAAACATCGAATAACGAAAATGCAAAAAAAGTTCATTATAATATCCTTATTAGCGCTACTACTCACAAGTTGTAGCGAGTATAACAGGGTCCTAAAAAGCACAGATGCAAACCAAAAGTTTGATTACGCCAAAAAGATGTTTGAAGAACGTAAGTTCGCTCAAAGTGCCACATTACTTACTGACGTTGTTAAAGTACTCAAAGGGACAGACAAGGCTGAAGAATCGCTATATCTTTTAGGTCTCAGCTATTATGAGAATAAAGATTATATGACAGCAAGTACTTATTTTAAAACATATTATACCCACTATCCAAAAGGTAAATATACAGAGTTATCTCGTTTTTATTCTGGTTACGGATGCTACCTTGACTCTCCAGAACCTCAATTGGATCAATCTGAAACATACAAAGCAATTGAAGAATTGCAAAAATTTCTTGATTATCACCCCAAAAGTGATAAGATTTCAATTGCACAAAACGCAATTTTTGAACTTCAAGACAAACTCGTTCAAAAAGAAATTGACAACGCCCAATTATATTACAACTTAGGCAACTATCTTGGCAACAACTACGAAAGTGCCGTTATTGTTGCAAGAAACGCTCTGAAAAACTATCCTTACACAAAGCATAAGGAACAGTTGCAAATGATAATTCTAAAAGCAAGATTCCAAGAAGCATATCAAAGCGTTGACGAAAAAAAAGAAGAACGATTTAGAGAAGTTATCGATGAATATTATTCTTTTATCAACGACTATCCTGATACAAGGAATCGAAAAGAGGCTGATAACATCTTGAAAATCGCACAAAAGTACGTTAAAGATTAAGAATACAAACTAAACAATTATAATTGATAATGGATTACAAAAGATCAAACGCACCTCTCAACACGGTGACACGTGATGTCATTAAGATGTCGGAAGACACAGGCAATGTGTATGAAACAGTTTGCATTATCGCTAAGAGAGCAAATCAGATTGGTGTTGAAATGAAACACGATCTCGAAAAAAAACTTCAAGAATTTGCGTCCTTGAACGATAATTTGGAAGAAGTTTCTGAAAACAGAGAGCAGATTGAAATCTCTCGTTACTACGAGAAACTCCCGAAACCAACCCTTATCGCAACACAGGAGTACATTGAAGGTAAAATAATGTACAGGAATCCTGCCAAAGAAAAGGCAAATCTTGATTTCTAAACATTCTGAAAAAATCTCACGATGACATACAATAGTTTCTATTGTGTGTCATCGTTTTTTATACACCATAAAAACAGTCATCTTCTGCCACTATTAGTTCATTGACGTCATGTGTATGATATTGTCTAATAGATAAATCATTAATGAATGACTTATTAAGTGTATAATCTAAAGAACGCAGTGTTTCTTCTCTAACAGACGGTTTTAACTGGCATTCCCAAACAGTCAAGCAATGCCAACACATCTTTGCAAGTTTGTACCGAACTGTGATATCTCGCAACCTATTTCGCTCAATTTTCTGTCTCCAAAACTCAATATTTGTTTTGTAAGAGAATAATATTTGCATCCTAGATGACCATGCCAAAAACACCCATTGACAAAAATTACCGTTCTGTATTTCCTTAAAACAATATCTGGTTTTCCAGGCAATCTCTTGCCATTAATTCTAAAACGGTAGCCTCTGCTAAATAGGTATTTACGAATAAATATTTCTGGCTTTGTGTCTTTACCTCTTATTGAAGCCATACACTTATACCTCTGCTCAAAATTTAATCTATCCACCCCACTCTACTTTTATTTTCGATTTATTGATACCAGCTGATTTATGAATTTTTGTTGGTCTTTGGGAGAAATAATCAAAGGCTTTAAACCCTTCATTACTGTCCTGTCTACAAAAGATATTGCAATTCTATTAGATATGGAACTTGTTGGCGCAGTTTCTATAGATTTAGTTGGCTTTATGCTTTCAATCTTAGAAATGGGCACAGTCTTAATATCAAAAAAAGAATGAACTATAAGAGAATCTCCTTTCACAACATAAAATACACCTTAAAGGGAGCAATATGATTAGGAAACTTATAGAACAATTAATCCAGCTGGAAATACTTGAAATAAAAATTGCCAGTATAAAACAGAATGTTGCGGTGAAAGCAATAACCGTATATGGAAACCAATCCCACGCAGATTTATACTTTGTTTCTTTCATAATTGCTAAGGGGTTGTAATTAAAATGAACTTAGCAAACGCCAATACAGCCACAATGATAAACGCCCAAAAAGCCTCCATGCTAAATCTCTGACGAAATGCCCTTATGACTAAAACAAAGCACAGCAAAATATAAGCCACACCGATATAAGGGATGCCTCCAAAAACTATTCCCATTAAAGCAAAGGCGATTGCTGTTTTGCCGTGATTTGGCATTCTTTTGCAATTTGACCCAGTAATTTCAATTTTAACATCAATATGCTTTTTTTCTTCCATACAACAAAATTACTATTTTTATCATATCAATACTGCATTACCAATAAAAAAACCAGATATAAAATCATGTTAAAAAACATTGATATTTGACATTTCGTTATTTTAACCCAAGCATTACACAAAAAGACGCATCAAAGCTCCCCAAAAACACCAATAAATTCAAAAATAAGTGTCTTTTTTCTACTTTGATATTTTTATATTTTATCCAAAATCTTTAAATTTGCATTATAATCTAAAATAAACAAACAACTTAATATTTTTAGAATGAAACGAATTTATACTTTCGGTAACGGTCAAGCAGAAGGTCGTGCCGATATGAAAAATCTCCTCGGTGGTAAAGGTGCAAACCTTGCCGAAATGAACCTTATTGGAGTGCCGGTTCCTCCTGGTTTCACTATCACCACTGAAGTATGTACAGAATATAATACACTCGGCAGAGAAGCAGTTGTTAAACTCCTTGATGAAGAAGTAAAGAAATCAGTTGCTCACATTGAAGCACTAACTGGAAACAAATTCGGAGATGCAACTAACCCACTATTAGTTTCCGTTCGCTCTGGTGCGCGCGTTTCTATGCCAGGTATGATGGATACTGTTTTGAATCTTGGTATCAACGATACTGTTGTAGAAGCCCTTTCAGTTAAATCTGGCAACCCACGTTTCGCTTGGGACTCTTACCGCCGTTTTGTTCAAATGTACGGTGACGTTGTTCTTGGCATGAAACCTACTTCAAAAGAAGATATCGACCCATTCGAAGAAATCCTTGAAGAAGTTAAAGAAGCAAAAGGCGTTAAACTTGATACAGAACTTTCTGTTGATGACCTTAAAGAATTGGTTGTTAAGTTTAAGGCTGCTGTTAAAAAAGTTACAGGTAAAGACTTCCCAGAATCAGCATGGGAACAACTTTGGGGCGCAATCTACGCTGTATTCGATAGCTGGATGAACGAACGTGCTATCCTTTACCGTCGCATGAACCAGATCCCAGAAGAATGGGGAACTGCAGTTAACGTTCAAGCAATGGTTTATGGTAATATGGGTAACTCTTCTGCTACAGGTGTTGCATTTACTCGTGACGCAGCTACAGGTGAAGATATCTTCAACGGTGAGTACCTAATCAATGCACAAGGTGAAGACGTTGTTGCTGGTGTTCGCACTCCACAACAAATTACAACTGAAGGATCACGCCGCTGGGCTGCTCTTCAAGGAATTTCTGAAGAAGAACGTGCTGCTAAGTATCCTTCTCTAGAAGAATCAATGCCTGAATGTGCTAAAGAACTTATCGAAATTCAACAAAAACTTGAAGACTACTTCAAGGATATGCAAGACTTGGAATTTACAATCCAAGACAACAAATTGTGGTTACTACAAACTCGTAACGGCAAACGCACAGGTGCTGCTATGGTTAAGATTGCTATGGACATGCTTCGTGCTGGCGAAATTGACGAAAAAACAGTTCTTAAAAGAATGGAACCACAAAAACTTGACGAACTCCTTCACCCAGTATTCGACAAAGACGGTTTGAAAAGAGCAAGAACAGTTGCTAAGGGTCTTCCTGCATCTCCTGGTGCTGCAACAGGTCAAATTGTTTTCTTCGCTGATGACGCTGAAGCATGGGCGGAACAAAAGAAGAAAGTTATTATGGTCCGTATCGAGACATCTCCAGAAGACTTGCGTGGTATGACAGTTGCACAAGGTATCTTGACTGCTCGCGGCGGTATGACTTCACACGCTGCTGTTGTTGCTCGTGGTATGGGTAAATGCTGCGTATCAGGTGCGGGTGAAATCAAGGTTGACTACAAAGAACGTACAGTTGAAATGGGTGGAATCGTATATAAAGAAGGCGACTGGATTTCTCTTAATGGTTCTACTGGTGATGTATATGACGGTCAAGTTCCTACTGTTGATGCTGAATTGTCTGGTGACTTTGCCGCTATTATGAACCTCGCTGACAAATATACTAAGGTTGACGTTCGCACAAATGCAGACTCTCCAAGAGATGCTGCCGTTGCTCGCAAATTCGGTGCTAAGGGTATTGGTCTTTGCCGTACAGAGCACATGTTCTTCGAAGGAACAAGAATCAAAGCAATGCGTGAAATGATCCTTTCAAGCACAGAAGAAGGCCGTCGTGCTGCTTTGGATAAACTTTTGCCAATGCAACGTGAAGACTTTATTGGAATTTTCGAAGCGATGGACGGACTAGGCGTAACAATCCGCTTGCTTGACCCACCATTGCACGAGTTCGTACCTCACCAACTTGCTACACAAAGAGAATTGGCAGAGGAGATGGGTATCTCTATCGAAAAGGTAAAGAGCATCTGCGACTCTCTTGAAGAATTCAACCCTATGCTTGGTCACCGTGGTTGCCGTCTTGGTAATACATATCCAGAAATTACAGAAATGCAAGCACGCGCTATTATCGAAGCAGCAATTGAATGTAAAGAAAAAGGCATCGACGTACATCCTGAAATCATGGTTCCATTGGTAGGTGTTGTTAAAGAACTTGAGATGCAAAGCGAAATCATTCGCAAAACTGCAGAAAAAGTATTCGAAGAAAAAGGCACTACTGTTCCTTACAAGATCGGTACAATGATCGAAATCCCACGTGCAACACTTGTTGCTGACAAGATTGCTAAATATGCAGACTTCTTCTCATTCGGTACAAATGATTTGACTCAGATGACATTCGGTTACTCTCGTGACGATGCTCCAAAGTTCTTGAAACACTACAAAGAATTGGGTATCGTTAAGACTGACCCATTTGAAGTACTTGACCAAGAAGGTGTTGGACAACTCGTTAAACTTGGTACTGAAAGAGGTCGCTCAACTAAGGCAGATCTTAAGGTTGGTATCTGTGGCGAACATGGTGGTGAACCATCATCAGTTAAGTTCTGTGCTAAGATCGGCATGAACTACGTATCATGTTCTCCGTTCCGCGTGCCAATCGCTCGCGTAGCAGCGGCCCAAGCTGC
>Ed_p1__coassemble_1531_pt1 | contig 14259 bp, 12 predicted proteins | sample Ed_p1__metabat2_low_PE_004 | metagenome-assembled genome bin Ed_p1
TTTTATTTGCTCTGCAAAGATAGTTATGTTTTTATCCTCCTACATATCCGTCATTGTTATCATAGAAGAATATTAGATATGTCAATGAAGAATTGTACCAATGTACCTCATTTGGGTACATATTCTCTTCATAAGAAGCAGAATTCATATTTGCTGTAATTACAACAGCCTCTATTACAATGTATAGACATAATAGGGTTAATCCTATTCTTTTTAATATCTTTTTCATTTCTTTTTTCCTGTAAATCTAAAATATTTATGTATTCCAGTAAAATCACCTCCTGCATTTGGTTCAAGAAACACAGATAAAGGTTTTTGTTTTTTATATCCAGTTTCTAAGTTTTGAGTTCCGTTAGAATAATTTACCAATGTATCTCCATTAACTACACTATCAAACATTACTGCATGATTGGGTCGATTATTTTTATCAGATAACATGATAATATCTCCGGGGAGAACTTCTTTTTGAGAAATTTCTTTAAATCCATATCTTTTTGGATTTGCAACAAATTCTCTATTTATAGAACCAGTTGATTTTGGGTTATAAAAACTTGTAACCGTATTTAAACAGGTATGTCCTACACAGTTCTCTTTTAATTTTTGCCACCAATTTAAATCAATAGCATTATCAAAACTTACTATAGGACTTGTTGCTCGTCTGCTCCTATTTAATGCTAATCTCCTATAATCATTAGCATCGGGAGTAATTACAACTTCTGGAATATTCACAAAAGCTGTTCTTACCGTATTTAATTCGGGGTCATATCCAAGTCGATATTTAAACTTAACTTGATCTCCTCCTTTATATTTAGGTATTAATTTCATTACTTACATAATTAATTAATTTGGTATACACATTTGGATTTTTTGAAATTAAAATCTCCATTGTTGAAAATGTACTCGACTTTGCAAATAATTTAAGTTTTGATCATTGGAATATGCTTCTTTCTCAAAAGAGATGTTCTTATAAGCCTTATGCCAGTTCCTGTGATGAATATATCTTACAACCCATTCAATAAAATATAATATGTAAAATCCTATGAACAGTAATTCTCGCTGTTGAGCTGTATGAATACGTTCATGATTTATAACATATTTATCTATCCAAGAAATATCTCTTGCCCAGAATGAACCGAACAAATTAACACATATTCCTTTTGGAATTAATTTGCTTTGAATTATCATATCATAAAGGAATCATACTGTATAAAAATCTCGTAATCTCAAATAAAACGATTAATCCGTTCTTCGCAAAATCCCTCTTCTCGTAGTATCTTCCTTAGATAATCAGCATGCACAAAACCTACTCCCTTATGCCATTCGTATCCATTAGGGTCTTTTCTGTCAGCAGTAAATCTGACATTTTTAGAAATTACATGCGAGACTGGCTCTTCTTCATGTACACAAGATTTTATCGATTCAGATATATTTTCTATTATGATATATATTGCAGCATCTATTAATAAAGATAATAAAACATTCATATGCATATTATTTTAATTTACCACCAAATCTTTACTTATATAATATTGGCATTGAAAGTTCAATGTTCCCATTACTATCAAATGTTGCTTTTGGAGCATTCATTTTCTTAAGATATTTATTCAAATTTGTAAGATTTTTAGTATCAATTGCTTCATGATATAACTGATAAAATTGTTTACTTTTATCAACCGATGCTGGGTCAAGTTGCAAGTTGCCTCTATAATTATGAGCAAAATCCAATCTAAATTTATAGATTCTTCTTTTATTTGTCTTACTCTTTCTAGTAATTCCAAACTTATTTGCTATCTCTTCCATAGTCATCTCTTTTCGCCGTAAGGCATAGAAAAATTTACATTTGTGTTGAATTTTATTTGATTAAAGTTAGAATAGAGAACTTTATTAGCGATAGTGTCGCAAATAATAACAGCAGTTTCGTTTTGGTCGTTAGTGCCTGTGAAAACGGCGATGTTATCTTCTCCGACACCGTAAAAGTTGTTAAGTCTCATAATTTTGTCTTTAGGAAGATTGTATCGCTTGCTGAAATCGCGGCGTGCAACTGTGTAGCTATCCTCTAAATTCGGGGGTGTAGGCTCATCTGTTGTGGCAGAAGAGCAAGAATGAAAACCAAGCATAAGTGCGCCCAGTATAGAATATATTTTAAGATATTTCATTGTGGTGTTTGAAATTTAACTGTGACAACTACAAAATTAGCAAAAAATCATGACATACATTTGTTGTTACACAGTAAATTAGAATTGTAAAATCTGAATTTTAGCAGTCCGTGGTACAGTTACTAATGCATATGTGCATAAATTGCGCACGGAGTTGCTAAATAATTTGATTAAACGCTATATGCTAAATTTTTCGTGGGCTGGATAATAGGCAAATATTTTGTTATGATTCAGCAAGTTTGGAATATTAAAGAAAAATTGATGTTTTTCGATTTGTTACTTTTTTAGCAGAAAAATGTATGTTTGTTTGTAAATATGGATTGTTTGCCTTAAATTTGCAATCAAAATCAAAAGAAATGAATAATATTATAGTCATCGGTCTGATTGTTTCAACAGTTGTCATTAGTAGTCTGGCAAATGGGGAGAGGTAGTCGATGCCTTATAATAGCATATTATAACAACCTTTCCTCAAAGCGTGGAAAGGTTTTTTATTTTATAAAGAAATGAGTAAACCATTAAGAAGTGCGGCAAGCACGCAAGGCAGAAGAATGGCAGGAGCACGAGCATTATGGCGTGCCAATGGAATGAAGGAAGAAATGCTTGGCAAACCGGTTATTGCCATTGCAAATTCCTTTACACAGTTTGTGCCGGGCCATACGCATCTGCATGAAATAGGTCAGTTTGTAAAGGAAGAAATAGAGAAACTTGGCTGCTTTGCTGCTGAGTTTAACACGATAGCGATTGATGACGGTATTGCAATGGGGCATAACGGGATGCTTTATTCGCTTCCTTCACGCGATTTGATTGCCGACAGCGTTGAGTATATGGTCAATGCCCATAAGGCAGACGCTTTAGTGTGTATCAGCAATTGCGATAAGATTACTCCGGGTATGCTTATGGCTGCTATGAGATTGAATATTCCTACTGTCTTTGTTTCAGGAGGGCCAATGGAGGCAGGTGTGCTTGGTCAAAAGGCTGTTGATTTGATTGATGTTATGATTGATTCAGCTGATGTTTCAGTTGATGATGATTCTGTTTCCGAATTGGAAAAAGCAGGTTGTCCCGGTTGCGGATGCTGTTCGGGTATGTTTACTGCCAATTCTATGAATTGCTTGAATGAAGCAATAGGCCTTGCCTTACCGGGAAACGGAACGATTCTTGCAACACATTCTAACCGTAGGGAACTGTTCCGCAAGGCGGCAAATTTGATTGTCAAGAATTGCTATGCATACTATAATGAAGATGATGAATCAGTTTTGCCTCGTAGCATTGCTACCCGTCAGGCTTTTTTGAATGCCATGACTCTTGATATTGCAATGGGAGGGAGTACAAATACGGTTTTGCACTTGCTCGCTATTGCAAATGAGGCTGGTGTTGATTTTACAATGAGTGATATAGATGCCCTATCAAGAAAAACTCCGGTTTTATGCAAGGTTTCTCCAAATTCTCACTATCATGTTCAAGACGTTAATAGGGCAGGTGGAATATTATCGATTATGAAAGAGTTGGCAGATAGTGGTTTGGTTGATACATCATGTGCGAGAGTTGACGGTCACACATTGCAAAGTGCTATCGATGCTTATGCGGTTGGAGGGGCATGTTTTGGAGCGGAGGCAGAGAACCTTTGGAAAAGTGCCCCGGCGAATAAACGGAATATTGTTTTGGGCAGTCAGTCCAATTTTTATAAAGAACTTGATACAGACAGAGAGACAGGTTGCATAAGAAATTGCGAAAATGCTTATGTCAAAGATGGCGGATTGGCGGTGTTGACAGGAAATATAGCCTTAGACGGTTGCGTTGTCAAGACAGCAGGCGTTGATGAAAGTATCTTCCATTTTGAAGGAACGGCAAAAGTCTATGAATCACAGGAAGAAGCCGTTGATGCAATTCTTGGTGGAGATGTTCAGGCAGGAGATGTTGTTGTTATAACTTATGAAGGTCCAAAAGGCGGACCAGGAATGCAGGAAATGCTCTATCCAACCTCGTATATAAAATCACGTCACTTGGGAAAGAAATGTGCATTGATAACCGACGGTCGCTTTTCTGGGGGAACATCAGGTTTGTCAATAGGGCATATTTCGCCAGAGGCCGCGGCTGGAGGTAATATTGGTCTTGTCAGAAGCGGTGATATTATCGTTATTGATATTCCAAGCAGGTCTATAAGCGTTAAGTTGAGTGATGATGAAATGGCGGCAAGAAGAGCCGAGGAAGTTGCCAAAGGAAAGTTGGCATTCAAGCCTACCAAGCGAGAAAGAGAAGTATCAAAAGCATTGCGAGCATACGCGGCGATGGTTTCTTCAGCAGATAAGGGTGGTGTAAGAATCGTTGATTAAAGAATTTATTATGAGTACTAAGATAGCAGGAGCAGAAGCAATTATAAAGTCTTTGTTGGCAGAGGGGGTAGAAACCATTTTCGGTTATCCTGGAGGTGCAATTATACCTGTCTATGATGCACTTTATGGTTATAAGTCAGAACTGCATCATATCCTTGTTCGACATGAGCAGGCTGCAATACATGCTGCACAAGGGTTCGCAAGGGTAAGTGGTAAAGTTGGAGTTGCGATAGTCACTTCAGGACCTGGGGCAACTAATGTCATAACTGGTATAACAGATGCTTTAATGGATAGCACCCCATTGGTGGTTATATCAGGTCAAACTCCGAGTAAAGGTCTAGGTTCAGATGCTTTTCAGGAAACGGATGTTATAGGTATAACTCAGCCTGTTACAAAATGGAATTATCAAGTTAGAAATGCAGAAGAAATTCCATGGGCTATATCAAGGGCTTTCTATATTGCACAAAGTGGCAGGCCTGGACCGGTTGTTGTAGATATTACTAAAGACGCTCAGATGGGTAAACTTGAGTGGAGATATGAAAAGTGCAATTATATCAGGAGTTATGAACCTTATCCTGTGCCTGATAAAAGAGCAGTCTTGGCTGCTGTAGATTTGATAAACTCGGCACATAAACCATTGATAATAGCAGGACATGGCGTTATGATTTCTGGTGCAGAAGAAGAATTGCTTACGCTTGCGGAGAAGGCCAGTATCCCTGTTGTCAATACGTTGCTCGGCTTGTCAACAGTTCCGTCAGAGCACCCTCTTTTTAAGGGTATGGTTGGTATGCATGGCAATATTGGAGCGAATGTAAATACTAATAAATGTGATGTCCTTGTTGCTATTGGAATGCGTTTTGATGACCGTGTTACTGGTGATACAGAAACTTATGCCAAGCAGGCAAAGATTATCCACGTTGATATTGACCCTTCTGAGTTTGACAAGAATATCAAGTCTGATGTTTCAATTTTAGGTGATGCCAAGACTGTTTTGAAGGAGTTGCTGCCGATGGTAAAACAAGCAGAGCACAAAGAGTGGCTTGCATCGTTTGAGCACCCTGACAAAGTAGAGTTTGAGAAAGTCGTTAAAGAAGAGGTTTATCCGCAAGAAGGGCTTCTCAATATGGGAGAGGTTGCAAGAAAGGTATCAGAATTTTCTGGCAATAAGGCAGTACTCGTTACAGATGTAGGTCAAAATCAGATGCTGTCATCAAGGTATTTCAAATTCAGTGAACCTAAGAGTATAGTAACGTCAGGAGGACTTGGAACAATGGGTTTTGGGCTACCAGCATCTTTGGGTGCAAAATTGGGAGCACCAAATCGTCAGGTTTGCCTCTTTGTTGGAGACGGCGGTCTGCAGATGACTATACAGGAATTTGGCACTATATTGGAGTACAGAATCCCGGTTAAGATTATACTGCTTAATAATAATTTCCTTGGAATGGTACGTCAGTGGCAGGAATTGTTCTTTGACAAGCATTATAGTGAAACACCGATGGTAAATCCGGATTATGTAAAGATTTGTCAGGCATACGGTATTGAAGCAGAAGATGTTTGTGAGCGTGAAGAACTTGATGCGGCAATAAGGAGAATGCTTGACAGTGATTCCGCATATTTGCTTAACGTTAGAATAAAGCCTAATAATATGGTCTTTCCAATGGTTCCTGCAGGAGCAAGTATCGATAATATATTGCTTAATTCGGAAGAAAGTTATTAATTTGTTATAATGTAAAGGAATTGAAGAAATGAATAAATTATATACAATAACTGTTTTTACAGAAAACAGGGTAGGGCTTCTTAATCAGATTTCTATTATCTTTACGCGTCGAAGTTTGAATATAGAGAGTCTGTCAGTTTCACCGTCATCAATACCTGATGTACATAAGTTTACTTTTACCGTTTGGAGCGATGAGGAGACGATTCGGAAGGTAACAAAGCAAATAGAGAAGAGAATAGAAGTTTTGAAGTCTTTTTATTATACTGATGAAGAATTAGTCTATCAAGAGATTGCACTATATAAGGTTCCAACAGAAGAATTGCTTGATGAAAAGGAACTAGAGCAAATAATTCGCAATTATAATGCGAGGATACTTGAGATGGACCGAAAATATACTGTTATAGAAAAGACAGGACATAGTAACGAAACCGAGTCTCTATTTAATGAATTGAAGAAGTACGGCATCTTGCAATTCGTCAGAAGCGGGCGTGTTGCGGTGACGAAGATGGAAGAGGAATTGCTGACAATCTATCTTGAGAAGCAGCAAGAACGATATAATGAATTAAAAAATGTCAACAAACAGCGTTAAACAATTATTTTCAAGCACTTTCTATCTTACTCCGGGAGAGTGCAATGCAGAGCAGGAGATGCCATTATGGTTGCTAACAAATAGAATAATAGAAGTGGCAACCTTGCATGCAAACAGTTGGGGTGTTGGTTATAAGACTTTAAAGAAGTATAACCATGCTTGGGTCCTGTCAAGAGTAACAATTGAGATGAAGCATTATCCTAAAGTTGGAGAACATTATACTTTGACAACATGGATTGAAAGTTATAACAGGCATTTTTCAGAAAGAAATGTTGAAATAACCAATGAGGCTGGAGAAATTCTTGGCTATGCAAGAACGATATGGTCGGTTATCAACTTGGAAACTCGGGAGAGTTGCGATTTGTCGAAATTGCAGTTCGGAGAGGATAATATTGCAGATAAGGAATGCCCGATAGAAAAGCAGAGCAGAATAAGATCTTTTGAACATGTCCGCGAAAGCAAATACACTTTCCAATATACTGATATTGACTTTAACAGGCACGTTAACACAATCCGGTATATTTGTGTTATCCTTAATAACTGGTCGCTTGATTTCTATGACAAGAATTATATCAAGCGATTTGAGATAACTTTTGCAAAAGAGACTTATATAGGAACAGAAGTTACTATCGGCATTGATGATAGAGAGAAAGAATGTTTGGCAGAACTTGTCAGTGATGGCACTTCCCTTTGTAAAGCAAAAATAATTTTTCAAGAAAGAGAATAAATTTAATAACTATAAAACTAAACAAGATGGCAAAAATTAATTTTGGTGGGGTAGAAGAGAATGTTGTAACCCGCGAGGAATTTCCCTTGGAAAAGGCGAGAGAGGTACTTAAAAATGAGACTATCGCGGTTATCGGATATGGTATTCAAGGACCAGGTCAGGGATTAAATCTTAGAGATAACGGGTTCAATGTTATTATCGGACAAAGAAAAAACTCAAAGACATGGGAAAAGGCTGTTGCTGACGGCTGGGTTCCTGGTGAGACATTATTTGAAATAGAGGAGGCGGCAGAAAGAGCAACAATTATAGAGTATTTACTTTCTGATGCGGCTCAAATTGAGGTGTGGCCAACAATCAAAAAGTATCTTACTCCAGGTAAGGCCCTTTATTTCTCTCATGGCTTTGCTATAACATATAAGGAGAGAACAGGTATCGTTCCACCGGCAGATGTGGATGTTATTATGGTTGCGCCAAAGGGCTCTGGAACATCTTTGCGTCGCTTGTTCGTTCAGGGTCGTGGCATCAATTCCTCTTTTGCTGTATTCCAAGATGCAACGGGAAAAGCAAATGAGAGAGTGTTGGCATTAGGTATTGGTGTTGGCTCTGGCTATATGTTTGAAACAGATTTCAAGAGAGAGGTTTACAGCGATTTGACAGGAGAAAGAGGTACTCTTATGGGTGCTATTCAAGGTATTTTTGCTGCCCAATATGAAACTCTTAGAGCACACGGGCATACACCCTCAGAGGCATTTAACGAGACTGTTGAGGAGTTGACTCAGTCTTTGATGCCTCTTATTGCAGAAAACGGAATGGACTGGATGTATGCTAACTGCTCAACAACTGCGCAGCGTGGTGCATTAGATTGGTGGAAGAAATTCCGCGATGCTACTCGTCCTGTTTTTGAAAATCTTTATGATGAGGTTGCTTGCGGAAATGAGGCTCAGCGCTCAATTGATTCAAACAGTAAGGAAGGTTACCGTGAAGGCTTGCAGAAAGAGTTGCAGGAACTTCGAGAAAGTGAGATGTGGAGAACAGGAGAAGTTGTTAGACAATTGCGTCCAGAAAAGTGATGTTAGCAGTTTGACGAGATTCTTTTAGAATCCGTTTATAATTAAGTCGGACTCCTTTTAACAGATTGAATAACAATAAAACTGGGTGCGGACAAAATCCGCACCCAGTTTTATTGTTCAGACTTGGTCTGAATTAGATTATTGCTGAGTTGAATCCCACCAAACGTTTAATGTGTTGATTTGGTCTGATGTGTACCATTTAGCGTCCTTTTCATGCGGAAGTTCAAGAGCGCCAGGAACTTCAGCACCAATAGCCTCAAGGTTGATGTTGTTGTAGTCTTGTTCAATTCCTGCAGGAGCCCAGCGACGCGGACCTTTGCCTTCTGGACAATAAGTCTGGTAGTTCGGGTTTGTGCGGTATTCGTAAGACTTATCCCATTCCAAGAATACGTTTTTGTCGAAGTCGTGGCGACGGAAATCGTTCCATGTTTCAAACATAAATTCTTCAGAGATCAACTTTTGAGTCATGATAGTACCCATCAGATTTTGATCAGCGGCTTTGGCAATAACGTTATTAACGTAGTTGTCGATATCAGCCTGATTCATAGGAATAAATGAAGGGCAGTTTTTCAAAGAAGCATCTCCAGAAACCCATTTGTTCAATTGGTCATTAACACCTTCCATATGAGCTTTAACAGCTTTTTTAAGGGCTTCTTTTGCACCACCTGCATCGCCTTTTCTTGCAAGAACTTCAGCTCTGATGAAGCAAGCTTCCCAGTAAGAGCCGAGATGAGTAGGACTGTCAGGACGCACTTGGAAAATACCGCTCATGGCAGATGCGTCGTTACCTGCTTCAGCGCGCCAGAGAAGGTCGATATTGCTATGGTAACCCTTGCTGCTGCAACGCGCCTGAACGTAGATTGTATCGCCTTGGCGCTCTTTGATATCAGTCTTACAATACCAACTGTTTGTTGAAGGTTCCCAAGAAATTGCAAATGGACCTGAGTTTGCTGTAATATTTGAGTTAATGATGTCAACCGGTAGAGAGCGACGCCATTTGCCGTCTTCTGTCCATTTGATTTCCTTAGGAGAATTTGCAGACTTTTGAGAGCGAGCCCAAGGAATGAAACGGTCAGCACGAGGGTCTTCTACACCAAGTCCCATAAAGTTTGTCAAGTTGTCGTAGTATGTCTTCGTTACATAGAAGTTAGAGTTCATACCAACGCAAGAGAATAGAGTTGAATAATCAACTGTTTCATTCCAACCAAGAACGTCATGAGTATTGCCGTTTGTGTCGGTATGGCGGATAACAGTGTTGTCATCGTTGCTTTGCATTGCAAGGTCAAGGCAGCGGAGGATTTCATCTGCATCATATTTTCCTTCCTTGTATGAACCTGCTTCTTTCTTAGAAAGGTGGTTAATCCAGCGTGCTTTCAGAAGATAAGCAAACTTTAACCATTTGTTTTTGTCACCACTGTTCCAACTGTCGCCTTGTGCAAGAGGAGATGCAGTTGCCGGTTGCTCTTTTTGGAATAATTCAATAGCCTCGTCAATTTCATTTAGACAGCCAATAAAGATTGTCTTACCAGTATCGAATTTCGGAGAAATAGCACTACCAAACGCTTCTGTATATGGAGTTTCTCCAAATACGTCAGTTAATAACATGAAACCGTAAGCTCTAATAAGTTTAGATGCTGCTGCATAGTGGTAAGCATTATCAGCCATTGCTTTTTCGTACAAATTGTCAAGGTTTGGACCAACGCCTACATAGAACCATTGGTAAGTGTTTGCTCTACGAGTTGCTGCTCCAAGGTTCCATAAAGCGGCACCTTTTTCGCGTGCATTAGATGTGCGTAGGATATGTCCTGTGTACATTGCAGCGTTGGAACTTGTATTTAGATAGTCGTGACCCATATAAAATTGGCACCAAGGAAGAAGCATTTGGTAAGGAACGCTTTCAGCTGTTGGTCTATTCGGGTCAACATTGATGTCAAGCCAATCGTTGCATCCTGTGAGCGAAAGGGCAATGGCACCACCGATTAATATAGATTTTAACTTTTTCATTGTTTCAATAATTTGTTGGTTTTTAGAATGTCAAATTAACACCAAATGAGAAACTTGCAGTTGAAGGAACGCCGCAGTAGTCGATACCTACTGAAGAAGAACCTACAGCACCTGAACCAGCGGCTGCAACTTCTGGATCGCCGTCATAGTTAGAGAATACGCAAAGGTTGTTTGCTGTTGCTGTAATTGATGCACGTTCGATGAATTTTGTCTTTTGGAGTAATTTCTTTGGCAACTCGTAAGAGAGTGAGATAGTGCGAAGACGAAGTGAGTTTACTTCTTTCATAAAGTTTGCACTTTCTTTTGTATAGTAACTCTGGTAGTAGTTATTGATGATAACGTCACCACTTGTCTTTTTGCCGTTGAAATAGTATGTTTTGCCACTTTCAAATACATAGTGTCTGTCTTCCCATACTGGTTTTTTGTCTGTTCCTGTATTGTAAACACCATTGATTTCTATTCTGTCACGGTTTTCTGTCAATTTGCTGACACCGGCACCTGTCATTGCATATTGTGTACCGTTATAAACGTGACCACCAACGCGGAATTCCCATAGCATATTGAAGGTCAAACCTTTCCAAGAAACTGTATTGTTCCAACCACCTTGGAATTTTGGTTCACGGTTACCAATTTCGATTTTGTCACCACCTTGTGTTGGCATACCGTTCTTGTCAAGAATAACTTTGCCTTGCTCATTGCGTGCCCATTCAGAACCAGAGATAGCCATAAAGTTACCATTGTTGAAAGATGCTGCTTGAACGTTACCAACCTGAACGTCTGTTACATAAAGGACGTCAACACCTTTAATAAGGTTTTCTACAGTGCCTCGGTTACCAGAGAAGTTGATACCTGTTTCCCAAGTCCAGTCTTTTGTTTGGATTGGTGTACCGCTGATGCTCAACTCCATACCCTTGTTCAAAACGTCACCTGCATTGACTGAGTATAGAATATATCCAGATGCATTAGACAAACGAGGTGTCATAATCTGGTTGTAAGAGTCGTTTGTATAGTAAGCGTAATCTAAGCGAAGTCTGTCTTTAAAGAAGCGTAATTCAAGACCGATTTCTGTTGATTTTGTGATTTCCGGAACCAAGTATGGGTTACCGCGTTGCCAGTTGTTACCAACACCAGTTACGCCACCGATAAAGTTACCTACCGGCCATAAGTATGTGTTTGTAACGTAAGGATTAGTGTCTTTACCTACCTTTGCCCAAGATGCACGGATTTTACCGAATGTTAGAGGTGATGTATTATCGATAACGCCGAGGTTGCTTAGTAATTCAGAGAATACGAATGCACCACTGACAGAAGGGTAGAAGTAAGAGCGGTTATCTATTGGAAGAGTTGATGTCCAGTCATTACGTCCTGTAACAGTTAAGAATACAGTGTTCTTCCAGTCTGCGCGGAACTCGCCGAATACACCAACCAAACGCTTGCGGCTCTTTGAGTTTGTAAAGTCGCGATTGTTGTCAAGTGCATTGTCAAATGATGGTAATCCCGGAACTTGGAAGTTCCATGCCATACGGTAGTTGCGTACAGATTTTGTATCATCTGTTGCTGTACCTAACATAAGGTTTACGTTAAAGTCGCCAAATTGCTTGCCGAAGTTTGTCATAAGGTTTGTTGACAAATATTGGTAGCGGAGAGAGTTTTCACTGTACATACCATTTTGCCAAGCTTCCTTATAAACGCCACCAGGACCGATATTGTTCATGTTTTCAGTTGTATATGAGTCAATACCCATACGGTAAGAAATCCACCACCAGTCAGTGATGTCGGCACGGATAGAGAAGTTTCCTGTGAAGCGCTCTGTATTGTCTTCCATCTTGTTATTATGAAGAATCCAATACGGGTTATCGCGTTCGTCAACAACGTCAAGACGGTCGCCGAACATACGGTAGCGTGTGCCGTCTTCATTCATAAAGTGCTTCATATCGTCGGTTGGTGACCAGCGATATACTCCTTGCATTGTACCTGAACCTGATGATCCGTAAAGACCTGCTGATGTTAAAGTCTTGTCAGTGCGCGCTTGTGAGTATGCAACGTTAGCACCGAAAGTAAACATTTTGAATTTTTGTTCACCGTTGAAGCGGAATGTTGTCTTCTTGTAACCTGTTGTTGGGATAATACCGTCTTGGCTGAAGTATGAGCCAGAAAGGAAGAAGTTTCCGTTTTTGTTACCGCCAGAAACGCTCAAGTTTGTATCCCAGGAACCGCCTTGCTCAAAGAAATCACCTATATTGTCGTAAATTTGAGTTCCGTCTTCGATTTTAGAACCCCAAGAGTTATAGGAGAAGTCATCAAATGTAGTACCAGTGTAGTTTCCTGCGTCATCGTAATTGTCTTTCAAGAAACCGCGACGGTATTTCTTTTGAGTTTCAGGAAGGTCTTTTACCCATGTTGTTGTGTATTTAGTAGAGAAGTTAACTTCAGCACGACCTTCTTTACCTTTTTTTGTTGTGATGATAACAACACCTGCAGAAGCACGAGAACCATAGAGGGCAGCGGCAGCAGGACCTTTAAGAACAGACATATTCTCAATATCTTCTGGGTTGATATCCATGACACGGTTTGAGTTTGTTGATGCTGTTGCCATCATACCGTCGAATGCGGAGTTGCCGACAACAGATGTAGAGTTATCATAGATAACGCCGTCAACAACGAATAGTGGTTGGTTGTCACGTTCAAGTGATGTACCACCACGGAGTATAATTTGAGAACCGGCACCTGCTGCTCCCGATCCTTGTGTAATGTTGACACCGGCAATCTTACCAGAAAGAGAGTTGATTGGGTTGTTTGATTTGTTTCTCATCAATTCCTCAGCATTGATGTCTTCGATTGCATAACCGAGGGACTTCTTGTCTTTTTTAATACCGAGGGCTGTTACAACTACTTCGTCAAGGTTTGTTACACTGCTTGACATTTTAATTGTTAAACTCGTTTGAGAGCCAACTTTGATTACTTGTGTCTTTTCACCAACATAAGAAATCTGAAGTTCATTGCCAGGAGCAGCCTGAATTTTGAACTTTCCGTCAATGTCAGTAGCAACGCCACGGCTTGTTCCTTTGACAGTGACAGCAGCACCCGTTAGAGGCTCACCATTGGAACCGTAAACGATTCCTGTTACTTCTCTTGTCTGGCTTTGTGCCATAGCAGTAAATCCGTCATAATTGCTAATTAACGGACTTCCGCATGCGAGAAGAAACGCTGTAAACAATGCAAATTGTTTTTTCATAAGCGATTGAATATTAGAGTAATAAGTATAAATTCTATGTGCTAATTTTGCAAAACGTTGCTTTTGTGATTATTATGTTAAAAAGACAAGTGAGAAATTAACATAATTAACTAAAAAGCATAATATTATTCGGTTTTGCTATGCAAATTAATTTGTTTTAAATCATATTTCCAAATTTTTTAATTACTTTATTTATAAGAAATATACAATAAAAGCCCAATGTGTTTATAAAATATGTTGTTTGGCATTCTTTGTCCGCTTTTATGGTATATTTGGTCGTTTGGGGTTAAATAATGGTGCTAAATTTCTTACTTATTTTATCCAAATAGTCATTGGCACCGTTAGCACTCTTTCCTAATTTTTGCTTTTTTGTTGAAGCTTGTTATCTTTTCTGCAATGCTATGTGAACAAAGCAACCACCATTATAC
>Ed_p1__coassemble_2463_pt1 | contig 7764 bp, 3 predicted proteins | sample Ed_p1__metabat2_low_PE_004 | metagenome-assembled genome bin Ed_p1
AGCTCTTGCCGCTCGATTTCAAGAAGCAAAAGCAAATGGTAGACTTGAAAATTCATCTGAAGCTACTATGCGTGCTTGGATAGATGAACTATTGTCTATCTTTGGATGGAATGTGCAAAACACTCATGAAGTCCTAACTGAACATTCGCTAGGAAAAGAAGAAAAGAAGATATTACATGCAATTGGCTCAACAAATACTCGTCCTGATTATACACTTGTAAATGGCAAAATACTCATGACTTTTGTTGATGCAAAAAGTCTTGCCGTAAACATAGAAAACGATAAGGATGTAGCTTTTCAAATACGTTCTTATGGTTGGTCTATTGGTGCGCCATTCTCTATTGTGACAAATTTTGAACAATTGGCTATATATGATTGCTCAACAATGCCTTCTGTAAATGATGATGCTACATTTGGAAGATCTTTGTATATTACCTGCGATGAGTTCATAGATAAAATTGAAATTCTAGAATCGTTCTTGCTTCGTCAAAATATTATAGCAGGAAAGGTTAAGTTTATTGCAGAAAAAGGTAATGCACTTGATGAAAGATTTTCGCTTATGCTCGGTAAAATACGAATACAGTTGGCAGAAGCAATTCTGAGAAGTAATAATATAGAAAATATCAGTGTATTAAGTTATTACGTCCAAACCATCATTAACCGTATCCTTTTTATACGTGCTTGCGAAACAAGAGGACTAGAAGTTGATGGTTTACTTATGAAATTCACACAAAGTAATTTTTGGGATGAATTTAAACACAGCTCTTATGGTGAATTTTATGAACACTATGACGGCCCTATGTTTAAAAGAATCCCATCATTACAATCATTAGTTATAGACAATGATGTGTTTTTAGAATTTCTTAAAAATTTATACTATCCATCACCTTATCGCTTTGACGTAATACCTCTTAAGACTCTTAGTGATATTTATGATTTATTTCTTGGGTATCATTTAAAAATAGAAGGAAACACTATTAGCGATGAGCTCAAATCTGAATTTAAAAAGAGTAATGGAGCCGTAACTACACCTGAAGCAATAGTAAATCAAGTGATTGAGTCCACTCTACCTTCAAGCCTATTCTACAACTTATCTATAGAACAAATCTTTAATATGAAAATTGTAGATATAGCTTGTGGAAGCGGTGTGTTTCTTGCAGCCATCTATGACTATTTAATCAAACATATTGAGAAAAAAAATAGCAAGTGGAGATTATTGTGAAGATAATTATTTCACTGAGTTGGAATGTCCTGTATTAAACATAGCCGGAAGAAGACGCATTATAGACAATTGCCTTTATGGGGTTGATATTAATCCTGAGGCTGTTGAAGTAACAAAAATGTCTCTTTGCTTAAAACTAATTGACAATTATCATCAAGTAGACTTTGCAGCTGTTGGACTATTGGGTTCTCAGATTCTACATGGCATAGGTAATAATATTAAATGCGGCAATTCACTTGTTAATCCTGACATAGAAACCCGTTTTCCTGATATTAAGAATGATATTAATGAACTACAAGCAACAAATGCATTTAACTGGGAAGAAAAATTTCCCGATGTATTTAAAATAGGCGGATTTGATTGCGTAATAGGCAACCCTCCTTATGTTGAAGTTAAAAATTATAATGTGAGTCTGCCACATATGGCTGATTATATTAAGCAGGTATATACTTCAAGCAAAAATGGAAAGATAGACCTTGCTATTCCTTTTATCGAAAAGGGAGTATCACTGCTTAACCAATCTGGACGTCTTGGATATGTTGTACAAAAACGCTTTTTCAAAACAGAATACGGAAAGGGGATTCGTAAATTGCTTACATCTAACAACATTCTTAACGGTGTATATGACTACGAAGAAACAGACCTATTTGCTCACCGAATTACTTATGTTGCGATAATCGTTTGTGATAAGAACAAAGAGCACAACCAAAATGTATGGTATTTAAACTCAAGCAACGGACAGCAGCTATTAATATCTCCATTTTCACTCGGTGAAACACCATGGAACTTTGACAATACTGAATTAAATGCGTTAAGAACTAAATTATCTACTAGTCTTGGTACACTTAGTGATGTTTGCAACATTAAAGTTGGTGTTCAGGTTCTCTGGAATGATGCATTCCAAATAGTTAAAGATAAGATAGAAAATAATCTGCTATATGGTCATAGTGCCATTGATGATAATGTCATTATTGAATTAGGTGCTTGTCGTCCTCTTTTATGTAATGAGCATTTTAGTCCTCTAACAAAACGAGAATATACAACTTATGCTTTATTTCCTTACAATGTTTCAGATGAAGGTGATGTAGAAGAATTGAGTTTTAGTGCAATGAAGAAATTATATCCGAGAGCAGCAACATATCTTACAAAACATAAGGTTATTATTACGTCGAATGTAGAGACTCTTCCAGAAATCAGTAAGCGTAAAAAGAAAAACAATCAACGTATTACAAAAGAATACAGTGAAATAGAAGACTGGCATTTATTTACTCGTGCTAATAATCATGGTGCAATCTATAAAAAGATAGTTATTCCCATGACTGCTCAATACCCACAAGCTGCCGTTATTACAGATACACACGTCTATTGTGATAATGCTAATATGTTCTTTGTTCAATTTCCTAACGCAACGGAGAATCAATTGTATGCTCTTTCAGCTATTATTAATTCTACAATATTTAACACGTTAGCAAGATCAATAGCAAATCCACAACAAGGAAGATACTATAAGTTCAATAAGCAGTTTCTAGATCCTGTACCTGTACCAAGGGATGCTATTGTAAAATTCAACAATAGAGCGAGAAAACTCGCATCAATTGCTAAGCAAATAGAAAAGACAAACGAACAAATAAAAGCAAGTATAGGTGGCCAGCAATCAGGGCTTATAAGTTCTCTTAAGCAACAATGGATAAATCTAGACATTGAATGCGAAAAATTGTATGGACTGACTGCGCAAGAAAAGCGAATACTTTACTCATCAATACGACACGATAGAAATCCGTATGGACAAGAAAATTAATTCTATAATAAAGAAATACTATAATGATGAGCTTTCCCTTAATAAGTTAGTTGTCACATCGTATGCAAGGTGCAACAATCTAATTATAGAAGGGGGCTTTCTTAATGCATTTGTCTCTAAATCAGAAAGTGATTTAGATGCAGATATTAGCATTTTAGCAAAAAAATGTACGCTAGAAGATGTCATCAATATCTTTGAATTGGCTATTCCTGCAACAGAAATAACTACAAATGGGGCTGTGTACACACCAAAGTATATCAGAGATTATATTGTGCTTGAAGTAATGCAATCAACTCAAAAACAATTGAAACATTGTCTTTGCGCAGATATATCTTGTGGTTGCGGTGCTTTCCTATTTAGTTTGGCTGACTATATCTATAATCATACAAATCTAACATATAAAGAAGTAATTCACAATTTGTTTGGTGTTGATATTAGCATAAAAAGTATTGGTCGGGCTAAAATATTATTAGCACTTGCTGCACTGTCTAATGGTGAGGTTGTAAATGATGGAGATTTTAATCTATTCTGCAACAACTCATTAGTTTTTGACTTCATGTCTATACCGAGAATCCGTACCAATGGAGGAATTGATATAATCGTAGGTAATCCACCTTATGTACGTTCTAAGCATATAGATATGGACACAAAACAATATTTACCCTTATGGAAGACTTCTAGCGTTGGTAATGCAGACCTTTATATACCTTTTTTTGAGATAGGAATATCTATTCTAACCCCAAATGGAATTTTAGGATACATTACAGTAAATACCTTCTTTAAAAGTGTAAACGCTAGAGCCTTGCGTAATTATTTATCCGACAATAATATATCTCTTAGTATAATAGACTTTGGAGAACAATTGGTATTTAAAAAGAAACTTGCATATACGTGTATGGTATTTCTTTCTAAAGAACTAAGTGAATCTCTTTCTTACGCAAAAGCTGAGATTTCAGAAATCCAGGAGCAAAAAGATATAAACTTCAGCAGAATTCATTACGCATCATTGAACAATCACAAGGGCTGGCATCTTAATAGAAAAGATGTACTGGAAAACATCCACATAATAGAAAATGCAGGTGAAGCCTTAGGTGATAAGTATATTATTAAAAATGGGATTGCTACACTTGCTAATGATGTCTTTATTTTTCGGCCAGTCAGAGAAGATGATTTCTACTATTATTTAAATAGAGAAGGTGCTGAATATAAGATTGAAAAAGATATATGCCGTAACATTATCAAACCTAACATTCTCAAAACTGAGGCTGAAATCCCTGAAAAAGAAGAAAAGATAATTACACCATACGATGCAGAATGTAAAGTAATCAAAGAAGATTTCTTTATAAGCAATTATCCTTTTGCATATAACTACTTAACCTCTTGTAGGGAAATTCTTGATGCAAGAGATAAAGGCGAGGGGAATTATGATGCATGGTATGCTTTTGGACGAACACAAGCTATTGCAGATTATGGTAGAAAGTTATTATTTCCATATATGAGCGATTATCCCCATTTTGTCTACACTCCACAAAAGGATATGATGATTTATTGCGGTTATGCTATTTATTGTGACTCTGAATCAGAATTACTCTTTTTGAAAAAGATACTTGAATCAAGTGTATTTGACTACTACATGAAGAATACCAGCAAGCCATATTCTACGGGTTACTATTCTTATGCAAAGAACTACGTCAAATCATTTGGCATATATCCTTTCACAGAAGAACAAAAAAAGCACCTTTTAAAATTGCAAAGAAAAGAAGATGTAAATAGCTACATCACAAGCGTATATGGGCTCTCCTTATAGATACTGTTATCACAAGTCTTTATGGAAGCTATTACGAAATAATACAAGACCCCACAAATGTATTAATTGTTTTTTACCAAAACTTCCGTTTACGCAATCCTTTTAATCGCAGATTTTAGCAACAACTTGTCAGAACGTAAAGTGCAACGCTATTCTGACGCCATTTTTATCAACGCCTGGCGTATCTCTATATGTCAATCTCCAAACATAGTCTATACGCAATATCTTAAATACGTTATCCAAACCAACACTCATTTCCATATACGGCACTTTCTTCATCGGCATGCAGACCGCATTCATTGGGAAACGCAACAAGTCATTATTAAACTCAGGATTATTCTTGTCGCTCAGCGAACCATACAAACCTTTGAACTGAATAACTTCTCGTAATTTCATATATTTTATGAGCGGAATCCTATTAAACAAAGCACCATTGGCATTATAAGTAATATCCCAAGAAACATATTGGTCATTGACAAACTCCATAGCGTTCAGCAACGCATAAGATTCTGGCTGAATAGTATAAGAAAGGTTCGCATTAGGCAACAACAAATCCGGATAAGAAACCTTACTCCAAACTTTTCCACCCTTCAAGATAATATCAGCATAACCGAAAGCCGAGAACCAAAATCTCTTCTGAACACTTAATTCTGTTTTGTTTATAGTATTTCTGCTATTGAGAAATCCTTTGGGGCTAAATGTATGACTTAAAACAAACACAGGAGCATCCAAATTTATAGGAATACGCGTGAATCGCGCATCATAGAACTTCTCCCCAGGAGCAAAACGCAAAGTAAATTTTAGCCCCGCCTGCTGATAATCCTTATACCAGTTACCATATCCGTCAATAAACGGCATAAAATGCGACCTCTCCAATACCTGATGGTTTAGATTCAGACTATAAGACCAACCATTTTCATGCTCTCGCTTATATTCCAATTCACTTAATCTCTGATAGATTATCTTATCGTTTGTCTGACGCTTCCACGCAACAAAGATATTATCCATATTGGTAAACATATACTGCTGACCCAACTGATAAATATCATAATGATGCCTCAACCTCAAAGAATGTATAGGATACTCTTTTGAATGATATTTCTTGTCACGGAAAGAATACTCCATTTCAGCATCATATTTAAACTTCTTGTCCTTAAATCCGTATGCAGCATATCCTTTTGCAAACAACCGCTTGCTCAAATTTGCCGTAGTCATACCACCAACTCTAAGTCGCACTCCCTCAAGAGTATTTCCACTTATCGTCGTATTCATAGGACCAAAATCAAATTTGCTTGTTTCATCTGAACCGGTTGGAATATATCCGGAAACAAGAACCTTCACCACTTTCTCCGTCCAATAGAAAGCCGGCACTTCACGCAACTGCGCCATTAGCCGAGAAATTGCATTCTCGTTTTTCTTTATAGGAGCCAACCTATTTTCCTTCCAATATTCTTCAGGCATTTTTCTGGCATCATCCGCTTCCACAACTTTCGCCTCTTCATTAAAAATATCAATATTTTCCGGCTCTTCAAAACTGTAATCTCCGTAATTAACCGTTCTGCGGGCATAAAGACCCTGTGTTGAAGGAATAATCTCAAATTCAACGGTCATATCGTCCTTTGTCTTCAATCTTGTTCCATCAGCAGACTTAACGAAATCCTGCTCTATAAGCATATTCTCAACAAAGTTCAAATTAATCGCTTTAGGAACATTCAACTTAACCTTTTTAATAAACATTGACGTATCATTTTCCGGAACATACAATCTTCCAAGAAAACCGAAAGTTCTGTTATTAAACGGAGAGAAACTCAATTCTATACACCTGACACTATCAACCATAATAGTATCCGTAAGGTAATACTTATAGAAATTTGTTCCAATTCTTGAAAGCGGGCTGACAAACCTATTTTGCAGAATATTAACATTATTCTCAAAAATATCAACCTCTTGCAAAATATCATTCAGGAAAGTCTGCACACTTTCATCATCAAAAACCTCGTCAATTCCCGCACTCTTAATACCAGTTACATACTCCTTAACCCGATGTGGGTTCTTACGGTAATACTGCTTCGACAATTTCTCGCGCACCGACACATTCAAAATCGGCTTGCCAGAAACATCTGAAGTATCAAGATAGTCGAAAATGAACTTAAATTTTTTGAATATCCACTTTTCCTTTTGCTTTTCCGAGAAATCGTTTAAGGCAAAGGTCATCTTCTCATACTTGTTATATGTATAGTAATCATGCCTTTCGGGGTCAGACTGCTCTTTCCTTGCAATAAGTCTCTCAACAAACTCAACTGCTGGGTTATTTTTTTTTGAATACTTCTCCTTTCCAGGCTTGATAACTACTTCTTTCAACGCAACTCCAGTAGGAACGAGTTTAACGACGATATCATTAAATTGCCCTTTTGTAACATAAACATCCTTTGCCTGATATCCCATCAAGGAAAACTCAAGATTAATGAAATTTACCTTAGTCTTAATTTCAAAAGCCCCATTTTCATTCGTCTGAATACCCATACTTGAACCCTTGAGAAACACAGCAGCAAAAGGTAACGTCTCATTAGTCAATGAGTCAATTACCACTCCTTTAACATGAGTAAAAGGCACTTTCCCTTGTCCATAAGAAACAGACGAAAACAATACTAAATAAAATAAAAAGAATATTTCAAACCTAAACTTTTTCATAAAAAACTTCTATAACAAGAAAACCATTCTTCTCCAAATGCAAAATTAAATAAAATAAGACTAATAAAATGTTCCAAATATACGAAATTGTACCCAAAATCTCTTTTTTAAAATAAATGAAGAATGGATGCAGAATTTACAACACAGCTATTACAATAGCATAAATATACATCATAATACACTTAAAAAATATAAAGATAACCTGTTGGTTGAATTAAATTAGTGAATACTTTACTTGACCAATTT